>Ga0214544_1000060_pt1 | contig 131348 bp, 63 predicted proteins | sample CNSS3metaG_FD_160074 | JGI IMG/M metagenome (GOLD analysis project Ga0214544, IMG submission 160074) | Root nodule microbial communities from cowpea collected in UCLA plant growth center, Los Angeles, California, USA - CNSS3 | ecosystem: Host-associated > Plants > Roots > Nodule | place: USA...
TATATATATATATATATGTTAGGCAATTTCATATAGTGCCAATTTGTTAGGATGAAATTTGACACGGTATCAGAACCTGTATCTCATCTTCGTAATTGTATATTTTGGTTTGGCATACATTTGTGGAGGGGAGTATTGGGAAGTCGCACATATCTTGTCTCATTTCTTATATTGCAAGTTCTATCTATTAGACAACTTTGCTTAATGTCAATTAGTTTTACTTTGAAGTCAAACAAGTTTTAAATAGATGTCTTCTATTCCTAGTTAGGCTATAAGATCTTGAAACCCAAGCTGTTTAGCATTTTTTTGAGAACATCAAACTATTGGTGCTCTAATGAAACATAGGACATCCACACCAGATCTCCCTCTAACTTTTATATTATCGAAGGGTCTATTATTTTCAATATATTTTGTCATTTTTTGTCTGAATTCATTGGGAACGATTATCAGAAAATTGCTGATTGTAATTATAGTTTTGTATGCTATTGTTGGAGATGATCTAAATATATGCCACAAATGTAATCCTTGCATTGGAGGTTAAAAAACATGTCTTTTAATAAAATGCAATCGTCATCCTATGTAACTTGACTTCAGATAAACCACCAATTGAAGAACTGCATCAATTTTTGGAGTTTCAGCTTCCAAGGCAATGGGCCCCTGTATTTGGTGAGCTTGCCCTTGGTCCTGAAAGGAAGCCTCAAAACACTGCATCTTTACAGTTCAGTTTCCTGGGTCCAAAGCTCTATGTAAATACAACACCGGTAATGCTACCAGATTTATGTTGAACTTTTTGTATCTAGTTGGTTTGTTCTTATCTTTGAATCTGTGATTTCTACAACTTATCTTCAATAAATGTGAATGGACATTTTAATACATGTCCCTTCCCCCTCCTCAGTTATATAACCGTAACAAGGAAAATACGGTCTATTTCTGTTTTCTTTAATTTTAAAAAATTGAGAGACTGAGGATATTAGGATTCTTGTTGTTTTAGAAGTGCTGCTGTTCTAGGTTTGTACTAGTTGCTCTTGTACTGGACGTGGAGTGTCAGTATAAATATGAGCATTTGGTCAGTTTTTCTTGGTCAATTTTGCAGAATTATAGTGATAAAATATATTTTTTCCCGCATTTTCATTTTGGTCCAATCCACCAATAGAGATATTTGAAACTAAAGAAATATAGCCTTCTTTTACAATAAGAAATATAACCTTAAAGTTGGGGGTTACAGTCTGCTTTGTTGTATGCCATTTGTGCTTTTCTTTGGAGGATGCTTTACTGATTTTTTTCCGTAAATTTGTCCAGTTGTTCTCAGAAGACGAGAAGTACAATTAGAATATATCCTCTGATGTGTGTACCTTTGCTTTTTTTTTGTGTGTGTGTGTGTGTGGATTTTACTTATGTAATTGGATATTTTAGCCAAAAGTGAAAATCAGAAACAAAAGTGTATGTCTTCACATCAATGTGTGAACAGATGAACAGACTTCGTATTTCATTTAAAATTTTTAATGACTAGATTTTATGTTTCTGGGGGCTGCATGTCACTCTTGTCACGTTTACTTTTGTACCCTATATTTTCTAAATTGTTTTGACAGAAAATAATAACCCATTAGCCTTCTGTTTCTTTGTTTAGTCATCAAAAGTAGTTTGCTAATGCATTCATTATTTAGATGTATTGTACATAATGTCACAAACTTGATCCACTTACATACAGGTTGATGTGGGAAAGAAGCCTGTGACAGGCCTTCGATTGTATTTGGAAGGAAAAAGAAGTAACTGCTTGGCAATCCATTTACAGCACCTCTCCTCACTGCCCAAAACCTTCCAACTCCAGGATGAGCCTAATGGGAATGCATCCAATGACTCTTCAGAACGCAAGTACTATGAGAAAGTTCAGTGGAAGAGTTTCTCTCATGTTTGCACAGCTCCTGTTCAATCAGATGATGAACATGCTGTTGTGACTGGTGCTCACTTCGAAGTTGGAGATACTGGTCTTAAGAAAGTTCTATTTCTAAGACTTCATTTCTCTAAAGTTGTCCGTGCAACCAAGGTGAAAGAACCTCAGTGGGATGGTTCTCCTGGATTGACCCAGAAGTCTGGAATAATCTCAACATTGATCAGCACTCACTTCTCAGGTCCACAAAAGCCACCGCCGCCGCGGCCGTCGGATGTGAACATCAACTCTGCTTTATACCCTGGGGGGCCTCCTGTGCCTACTCAGTCACCCAAACTTCTAAGGTTTGTTGACACAACTGAAATGACAAGAGGGCCACAAGACTTTCCTGGCTACTGGGTTGTGTCTGGGGCAAGGCTTTTCGTGGAGAAGGGAAAGATATCACTTAAAGTAAAATACTCTCTTTTAACCGTGATACCTGATGAAGAGGTGGGAAATTTTTGAAATTATCAAATGAGGGATTGTAGAAGATGATCTCCTCAGGTAAAGTTCAATGAGATGGACGTGTGTGTATATAATAGTAACTGATTCTTTTCCTGTGTACATTTGCCATTATTTGTGTATACCTGCACTGCAGATACCTTTGGGGAATTCCTTGTTGTAGTTTTGGGAAAGGCTTGTGTAGTCATGCACGTTTCATTTTTTTCTGCCTGATTGTTTGAATGTATTCCTGTGTCAGTGACTTCTATGCAGTAGTTCCACTTAAATTTTACTCTCAAGACAATGAGGGGACATTCATTTCATACCCTAATTAGTGTGTTTGCATAAACAACTTAGTTCAGAAGTATTTATCATACAATGAACCATTATCATAAGCTCTTTCAAAAAGAAGTTTTCTATTATCATAAGACAAATTTCAACGGTATGTGAATACATTGTTCCAGCTGAACTTTTAGTATAATACAAGTGTGAAGAATAACAAAGTCGCATGCAAGATAGAAACATTATACTTGTAACTATTTTTTATTTGTAGCAATACTTTCCTATAAAAATTGAAAATCCAAAAGCTATTTTTACCAAATTGATATAAATTTAAACAATTTATTGTAGTCGTAATTATACTGTATAAAACACAGTATACACCTAAAAGAAAACTAGTGAAACAAATAGAGTGTTTAACAAAAGTGTCACTGGGAATGTGAAAATTCTATTTCGAAATATCCATTCTAAAATGAAAAGATATTAGTACTAAAAAGCTAAATGTATAGAATATATGGAATAGATGAGTAGGTATAAGTATGACACACCATAATTAATTGTTCATTTTCAATATTTTTCCTATAAATTTTATTGTGGATTTATATCATATAGATATATGGAATCACAAGAATAGAGTTATTTTTAAATACTAGTATCTTTGTATCTAGCTGCAATATTTGGGACTAGTTAAAAATACCCTTTTGTTCAATAACTCAAAAGGAGATTTATCTTATTTACTCAAATTGTTTGAAACATATTATGCTTGGTGTAATATTATTGACAGAAAAATGTTATTAAAGTGGTATATTATGAGTATTCATGTTTTAAAGATCATGTATAAGATTTGGAGTAATCCAAATACTCTATTTATAAATATATAGTTTTTTTTCCTGATTTAAAATAATTAATATAAGACTATGGGTCCAAACTAAGTTAATTTTTTAAGAGATCACAATTTTGTTAACCTAATTAGTCAATTAGGCAGAATCTAAACTATTTTTTATTGACATTTTATAAGATTTTCACACTAATAGTTTTTCATTCACTTATTGGTAGAAAAAGATGTTTTAAGACAGTTTTTTTTTTTTTTTACGTAGCACTTTATTTAACATGCAGAATCTTATATCTTACCTCATAAGATGATTTATATCTATAAGAACGTTTTATAAACTTCAAATATTAAGTCTACGATCTTGAGTATGATATCTATATTATAAATGTCCTTACACAAAGTGAAACTAACGAATTATACATGTGGGGGGATAATAGACAATGATGCATAAATATCATGTCACTCACCATGTGTGAACATATACATTGTGTTGAATAAGTTTAATTGGATTTGAAAATTCAGATTATTAAAATTCATAATATTGATTATGATTTTGGGAATGCAAAATTTAACTATTTATGTATGTTGACCCTTCATTTAGTGACAACACATGATTTGGATAGTTGACATACATAATAGTTTTGGTCTTGATTCAACATCATAAAACGTTTGATAAATTTTAATTTTGCAGTATTCAATTGCCAATTGGATTGCCTCTTTAGTATTAAACAATAAACTAATGTACAATCATCATTGTTTGCCCTAAAACGACATTGAACTACATTTTTTACATTATTAAACAATTGCTTTATTTTTAACGTAAGCTAACATTATTTTGAACTTATATTATTTTTATAGAAAAGTCAAAACAAACATTAAACTGGTCTAAATTGATACACAAGCTGGTACTGTTATAATATACTTTCTTTTAGTATCTTTTTGTTATTGTCAATGCAAGGTAACCAAACCAACAATTATACAGGTAATAATAAAAACCAATCATAAGTATCATATCCTCACTGTCTATACACTCTCAAGAACAAAAAAACACAGAATCCACCTTGCTCCAATAGCAAGTGGCCATTTCAATCACATTTCCAAAAACAAAATGATTATCATCTCAACCCACCAATTTCCTTTATTCCATATCTACATCATCATGTGGAGCACCATTTCACCAAAACAAAGCACCTTACCATAATCAAGCAAAGGAATCCATGGTGCCAAAAATGTAGCCAAATTTCACATTCCACACACTTGAGGTTGAGCCATGAGTAGTGTTGTATAGCTACACAAACAAGTCCATTCTTGTGTCCATGTCTTGCTACTACCCTTTCCTTTCAAAGGCATTCACTCAGCAATAGTTGCATTTATCTGTCCACATCTAATCTGTCAATCACATCCAATGCTCTCTTTTTGTCAATAACAAAATCAATAACGGGAATCTTAGACACAATTCTGTTGAAAGAAAATTCCTTGCTTCTACTTGTTGATGAATAACTGCTGCTCTTGGTGAGTCTTTCATTATCTGTCAATCCAATCTTCAAACTGTCAAAGTCCAAGCTTTTACTCATCCCTCTTTTACGAATTTTGTTACTAACATCTTGCAGCATTTGCTCCTCGTCACTTGTTAACAATGGTGGTATTGCTTTTAGAGATTGTTGATTTGTTGTTTGCTGGGTTGATCCGACATGGGACTTTATGGTGGACTTGGTTTCTCCGATGTCGATGCCGGATTTACTTTTGACGGCCAATCGATGAAGCCATAGGAGAAGTTCAAGCATATAATTTTCTACTTTGTCTTTATCAGCATGGTGAAGCGTTTCTATCCTCATCACATCAGCCTTCATGGTCTTCTTATTCATATCAGAGCTGCAAGAGTTTGAAAACAAAAAGGAGCATAAGAATAGAGAAGAAAGTAGTGTACACTGTAAAACATCTGACTTTAAGTTTCAGAATAGAAATAGAAGGTTGCTTACCCTGTGCTTGCCCACTCCCCTACCCAACCAAAACCATGATGTGCTCTGAGTCAATTTTAGAGTAACCAACCATAAGAAAAACAGTTAGTTCATTTAGAAAGAAAATGAATTGGTACTAAAAGAAAATTTCTTGTTTTGCTTACTTGGCTGTGTTTGTAGCAATTGGAACCAGCCAATGCAATGTTTTCTCCATCTCTTGTTTAATATCTGATATGGTGAGCTGCAGGAAACAGCACCACAGGGACATGGCAAATGCACAATTAGAGTTACTAAATCAATGTAGGAGATTTTGTACATCGGTTGAAAGTACAAGGCTGAAATAAGAAGAGAAATACTAATTTTTTGTTTGATCATTTTTCCTTGCCATTCAAATAAAAAATGAAGTTGCAATCTGTTGTTAAAAATCTAGGAAGGCCACAAGGGATGTCCAATGGATTAAGTATCGAATGTTAATCGAAGGTATTAGCTGAGGATTGATCATGGGAGATTGAGTGTGTTGAATGCTGATTGAAGGGCTATAAATCAACAATGTCAAACATACAATTGTGTATTTGATATTGTTTTGATCTCCAAACATTTCAGAGCATTGTGCTGTCTCTTAATTTTTGAACAGTGGTAATAGGAGAAAGTAGCAGCAGTAAGATTGTACCTCTTTTAAAACATGAAAGCTTGGCAATTTGGAACGCAAAGCTAATTTTATATTAGGAGGCAAGCTCTGATACAATGCATCCCTTGTATTTGCAGGCATAGAACTGGATCTGGCAACCTGACAGCACCAACAAGAGCTAAGTGGAAGGTTCTTCAGTGCATAAGCTTAATCACACACATGGCAGTAAACAGACAATTATTTAAACAACTATGAAATAGAATAATTACACATGATACAGACCACTAAACTGATTCCGCCACAAAAAGTTAATATACTAATTAGCAAATGGTTAAAAATAAGGGTACAGCCTAATAAATGCTCAAGAGTCTTGAATCAAATAACAGTCGCAGGGCGAGTAGCCAAGTTACGCATTAGTTTAGTTGAACTTTTAACCAAAGGATATAGATAAAACATACTGATTGACCTGGACCAAGCTATGAAATGAATACAATGAAGAAGAAAAACTTACAAGAGTATCAATTTGGAGCACTATATTAGCATAATGCAAAGCAAGGCCTGCAGGACCCAGTCTTTGGCGATTGCTGATGGTTTGAATTAATGGTTTGTGGTCATCTGCAGGTAACCATGGATAAATACCGTTACAATCACAAACAAAAACACAGCTTTCATCACACTTGATCTTAAGAGTAATTTGATGAGAATGAATCCAAATTACTTTCCTTCCCTGCATCCCCCCACCCACCCTTTTTTCCCAAACATCTCCCTTTCAAATTCTACAAATTTCTAAAAACTGAAAAATAAGGGTAAAAAGGTTGAGATTTATCAATGATATCAAATACGCTGTTAGGTTGATAAATAATGATTAAAGGAGGTGATATGAGAAGTAGATAACATAGCAAGTAAGATCCTAATGCCTTTAGTGGGTACATACCTGCAGTGCCAAAGACATTGTTTATCTCCAAATGCAAAAAATGAACTATCTCTACTAGCTTCTCCATAACCTGTAATCCATCAGATTATAAATTACACTCCACTTTTCTCAACTTCACATTCATGTTATGCTCAAAATGAACCCACCTCTATCAATAAATATATTAGAGTATCTATGCTAGTTATTGTATTATACATTGACCAAACGCGATGAAATGATAATACATGTCGATTGGAGGAAAATAAGAGATCATTCAAGTGCAGTAGTAATCTGAAGTTACCTCCTCCAAACTTCTGGACCAGAGTGACTTTTTTTTCAAATGCTTAACTTGCTTCTTTTGACTTCTAAGTTCTGCCCTCAAGATTGAAAGGCCATCACCTACATGATGATGAGACATAGTGAACATTTTATACAAAAGAAAAGAAATTGCCTATACAAATATTGCTCAATATAGCACAGTCAAACTTCTAGCCAGAGTGACTTTTCCTTTAAAATTGACACATAAAATAACCAATCCACTGTGCTTCCATGCACATGCTCAACAAGAATCACAGTTCAGGCACCAAAAAAGTTAAACGAAAATGAAAAGATGTGCTTTGGAACAGTCACCTGACTGAACAGACATACACTATTGTTTTTTAACAAGGGAGAGTTGCCATGGGATTACGCACCCAATGCAAATGAAGGCATTCAGAACATAAAAGCCAATTAAAACGGCATAAACAAATCAAACCTAGTTTTTATATTCATTTCAGAATCCAGCAAAACTAATTCTGCTCTCTATTTGTTTAGTTTGATAATAACCACAGTAATAAACATAGGACAAATAAAAGTCCTGGGTGTATTGTGTGGCCATACCTAAAAGTAAAGGATAATTTTCACTATAATTTATGTGAACCTTAAACCATGAACTGAGCTGAGTTTTCAATATAAGCACTAATGTGTTTGTGTGTGTGTGTGTTTATCTTTCACCACCATGTCAGAATCAGTTGTGCTCAGTGAGTCTCGTCTAAGTTTCACACACTCCAGCCCCTAAATGTTTATTTTAGAATACCAAAATTAATCTTCTTTTGCAAATTATAACCCTTAATAGAATTTTGAATGTGTAATGGAAAAAAAAAAACGTCCCACATTAACTTGAAATAGTGTGCCAAAATACAATATTTATAATAACTCCATGTCACAAACAAAAATTGCAGATTTTCATACATAATACTCTTCAATTACCATTTTGTGCTGCACCCAAATTATCATCCTCTTCACGTTTATGCTGATAATCTTGTGCAAATCTATCCAAAGCATGTAACTCATGGTATAATTCCTGAGGACATAAAAATTTATTTTCCCATTTCTTTCAGAGTTAAATCACACATAAACATAAAGAAGCAAAGACAAAGTTGAATGAACTAAAAAAATGCAGGTCAACAAGTCCACACCGTGTAGATATATTATAGAGCCATTGGTTGTACCCATGAAAACATTGGAGATAATTTTTCAAAAACACATTCAAACTGAGTCACCTTTCCTTTTTTCATGAATATGAGCAAGTCAATATTAGAAGATACCACACAATGAACAATCAATACAGCTATTCCACCTCAGATTATTTAATCAAGTCAACTATTTATAAATAAGAAAATATAATGATTTTGCAAGTTTTTATGAGGTCATATTCCTTCAACAATAATCAATTTATACATTTCCAATCATCATAGAAAGAAAGTATATCCAAGCATCACACTTGTTTCATTCCAAATCATTGTATTATGAAGTAGTATTCAATTACTCTTACTTCTATATATTAAATTGTCCAATTTATAGATTACAAGCTTTACTACAACAGGGTGGTGATAGGTAATAGAAATTACAACCGTTTAACACCCACAAATTACAAGTTGAACTAATACAGTAATTCAAATTAACTACTAACGGAAATCTTGATTTAGATAAGAGTCACAAAGCATGAATAAGAAAGCGAGGGATAGAAAGAAAAAAAACCAAATGCAAAATTAAATTTTGTTAAAAAAGTCCAATTAAGGAACAATTAATTACTAAAGTATTTAAAATATTCAAAGAGTGGCTAAAATATAACCATTTAGTGATTGAACTAACCACTGAGTGATTTATTTTTTACAAAAAAAAAAATACATTCTCTTTTTCAGCTTTAAAAACAACTATCAGAAGCAACGGTACATATTTCTTCAGTAAAGAAATACACTCACAGCTGTAAACTGAACCAAAGTCATCAATTGTTGCATTAGTAATTCAGCCTCCTCTTTTGATTGTCTTGGAGAATTATGTTCTTTGCTAATTCTAAAATTTGCCAAAAGATGGGTCAGAATGAAAATACGAAAGGCTAAAACTTGTTATCCTGAAAGACTAACTATTTAGATGAATTGAGTGAGTACAATTTATATTACTTCTCAAAGTATCGGTCCAAGTTGTGCCACTGAGGATCCTTTGAACGATTTCCAAATCGAATTACCTCATCAGAAAAGATTTTCAACTCATCCCTGAAAGCATAAATCAAAATCACATACAGTTTGGGATTTATAAAGATGTGGTAAACTAACATAGTTGGAAGTTGGCCTGGTCAGGAAAGCCCCTTGTTAGGAATTTGACTAAATTCAATAGTTACCTCTTGTCTGCAGCAACAATCCTCAGAAGTTCATCCATATCCTTTGACACTAAATCTTGCACACCCCCTAAGGGAAGAACCTCTTCTTTTAAGTGCTTAATACTTTTTGCTGAAAGAGATTCCATAAGACTAAAACCCTTGACAATCGTGTTTGCAACTTCAAATGCTAAAATACCAATTTCATTTCCCTTCATCACAGCACCAGATACAAACCCTCCACCACTTAAATTTGTCATGCTGCTCCCAAGAGTGTCCAAAACATCAATACCAGCTCTGCCCAGGCGTAAACTCACTTCTGAGACCTGAAATACAAATATCTCAGTAAATTGCTTCAATTTTACCCTCATGTTTAGTCTACTGAAAGTATAGGAACACTATAACGAAGAGTAAGCATGTTTGGCAGGGATACATTAAAAAATAAGGGAAAAAAGATGAAGAATGTTATGTGACAATAGAAGGAAGTACTTCAATTTCAACCAATAACAGACTACTAGTCCACAATTCATTAAATTTGGGACATTAGTCACTCAAACTTTTAGTTTTCTCTTATTATTTCTACCAGACTTCTGTAAGTTTTGTATTCCATAATCTTCAATTATTCCTTACTCCAAAATTTGAAAAAACAACCCCCACCTCACCCACCAAAATAAAAAACAGAAATTTATAAAGAAGAATCTCAAAAAGATTTAAGATTGCCAAGTTCCTAATATTTGTAATTCAACAAAGACAAAACCGTAAGGTAAAGAAAAAAATTGTACTAATGCTAGGCCAGAAAACCTTACCTAAGACCGGGTAAAGGTAAACTGGGTAGATTAACCTGTCCAGAAACTATATATTCCAAACAAATGAGTTCAGGAATTACAAGTTAAATAGACATATGTTAGAGATTCCACAATGTCTAGATATATGACTAAAATAGACTATACAAATGGGAACAATCCTCACCTTACAAGATGGTTTTGTAGGATTGATTTAGACATAAATTCACTTTCTAATATAGTGTAGAAGTTTATACCATCGAGGTATGTTATTCTTGGTGATAGTACTACATTTCTCCCCTCATGTTGAAGAAGACTCATTCTTGACTTGAAATGCAAGAAGTGGTAGTGAAAAAACCAACAATGAAATTGCGAATTTGTGGTTTCTGCTAACATTATCTCTTAAACAGCAATAACACTACCAACAATGATTTTCTAATGGCATTATCTTAAACTGAAAGAACACTGCCTAGACCAACTTAGGTAGTGTGTTTCTAAGCTTGAATACTAGTCTCCGACGTGCTTTTGGGAAGGAAGTCACGACTGTGCAATTTGAAAGAAGTTTGGCGCTAATGCTAAACTGAAGAATAGCAAGAATAGTTAAACGAGGAAAAGTCTCCAAAGAAACTCAAATACTTAATATCCATACTCAACAAGGGTGAAATCCAAAAAGCCCAAAGCTCAACCAACCCCGATACTGACAAGGACAAGCAACCTAACCTAACCTCAAGGCTCAAGTATACATAAACTATGATATTTCAAATTCTTCATCACACGACAACATAGCGTCTCCAATCCAAAAGGTCCAACCAATCCTTGCATAAATCCCATTCCCTAAAAGCTATCCTTCCAATCCAAATCAAACGTGTAACATAAACTAACAAAATTTGCATTGCCAATAACACCATATTTGTCAATCACTTACACCTGAGAACAAAATAAACAAACAAATGAAATCTAAAGTAGTAGCTTGAGGACAACTCTACTTTCACTCTGGATCTATCTAAACCAATCCATTACCGACTGCAACATGGTTCACAAGTATACCAGGTTTGCGGTAGACTCGGATTACTGATTGATCAGTTCACAGGTCGAGCAAGAAACAGAATGTTGCATAACAAAAAAACACTAGCGAAGCAGAAGAAAGAGGAAGAGAAACAAAAAATAACCAACCTTTGCCACAGCTTGCCTTGATCTTACTGACCTAGACTTATGGGGAAAAGGATCATTAAACCGTGGGATTCCATCATAGAAATCTTCAGAAGCGGACACTGCAGGTGCAGCAGCTGCACCTTCTTGCTTTTTCTTGTCCACCCCATGATCCCCTGCACTTGTCAAATCACTGGGCACCATGATGGTGGACTTGTGGTTCTTGCCATCAGATTTATGGTTATCAGAATGTGCATCCGCTTTGGCAAACACCTTGTCACCTTTGGCAGACTTTGAACAAAGCCCCCCCATATCAAAATTCCAATCTTTTGCACAGAAAGAATAACAGAAGAAACTTTTCTGGCAGCTCAGTTCATCTAAATCAGCAGAAACTGATATAATAACCCACCCTTTTGTTTGTAGTCCTTAATAAATAATAATAATAATAACAACAAATAATTGTAAGAAGAGAAAGAATTGGTGGTCTTTTGAGTGAGGGAAGAGCATGCAAGTTGAGAAAGAAATTACAAGAGTTTTAAACAGAGAAGAGAGGGAGAAGAGGGATGGGGGGTGAATGGGACTGAGAAAAAGATTGAAAATTTGGGAACAAAAAGTCCACCCTCAACTTCTCTTTGGTGGCCAAGAACAATAATATATAATAATAGTAGTAAATGATAATAATTTTTACTATAATAAAAAAAAAAGATTAATGATAGAATAGAAAAGAGGAAAAACATAATAAAGAAGTAATTTTGATGAGAAAAGAAGAGGAATTGTGTTATGTTAATCAAAGGGACATAATGAGGCGGCGCTTCTAGTAGGTTACGGAGTGAACACTACGCCGTGTGTTAGATTACTGCCTTCGACTTGGACTGTCAACTTGGGAACTGGTCTTGTTCAACCTTGTCGCTTCCACATTTCTTTTTTTTAAAGAAAAAAACCTAAATTTGCATTTAGACCATGATACTTTTAATGTTAAGTAACGTTAATTCTAACTACTTAATTTAATTCTTCAAATTCCCTTCCTTCTTCATTTTAAGTTCCAAATTCGCATACCGTATCAATAGTTTTCGGTTTGGTAGTGTGAACGTTTCAATTTGTTTGTTATATGGTGAAAATTTCTTACTCATAATCACTCATTTTTGTGTGACTTCTCGGACAACTAAAAAAAAATACTCTTCTAATTATAATTTTAGAAAACGTTAATCAAATATAGCCATGTTTTGGTTTTTCAGAGATAATTAAGTGTTCTTTTGAAAAAAAATGGTATATATTTACTTTTTCCATAATATTATTTTCGGTTGACGCTTATGATTAATGAAATTTCATTACCGTGTTGAAAATTAAGCACCTACTTGGTTTTACCTACAAACAATATTTGCTTTATGATATGAATAATGGAGACTGATGCTATAATTTTCTACGAGTCTTTACATTAGTTAATAAAAAGATATTAAATAAGAATTAAGTATATTTAATATTTTAGAAATATAAAATATATTTAATGTTTTGTTTAGGCATTGTGTCCGTGAAAGAATTGATCACTTCAACATTTATAAACACTCTTTTTTTTTTAATAAAGAAGTGCCTCCGATCATTTATTTCCATAAAGTATTGAATCAATTATTGATATCATTACCTAAAGCTTAAACAATTAAAACTTGTAAAACTGCGAGGGAATTTTTAAGAATAATAACTTACAAAATTAAGTCTTCTGGTCAGGTTTGTATTTAATAAATCTATTTTTCATTTAGATGAGATGAGATATGCAACACATTTTACACCAAATCATATATATTGAGTATTGGACTAAAAATCGAGATTTAATATATCTAATAAATAACGAATATATTATTTCAACATCATCTTAAATATTAAACTTTTAAACTAATCTAACTTTATAAAATATATAATATAAATTTGTTTTATCTCTAATCAATATAAAGTTTTTAATATAAAAAGAATTTTAATCCACGGTCGTTAAAATACAAATATAAAAGTAAGTATAAAAACTAATAATATTAATTTCATACAGATTTAGTTAATATTTTGATTTTTATATTTAAGACAAATACTCAATTATTTTTCATTATTTTCTTTTATCTAATTGAGTCTCGATGCATGTGTAAGACATGGATATAAGCTTTTATTACACGAAAAAGAAAAACCCTAAAAAAAGAGAATTGTGATCTTACGGGTCAAAGAAGCAGAGCATAAACTAAAAAATGAGTGAAATCAAAAGGTTTTGGCTTTGTGGATCTGACAAATGTGTAGTTATAAAAAGAAAGCCTCCATTGCACGTTCCCCTCATCCCTCATCCTCATCTTGTGCGAACAATTGACTTATTCCCCTCTCTAACCAACTTTTTCTTTCAATATTTTCGACTTTCTCTTCTTTTTTTCACACTTCAAAACTCACAAGCTTCAAAAAGATAAAGTATACTAAAAAGATATAAATATTTTTTATATTGATTATTCTCGCAATACCAAATGTCTAGAGCCAACAAATGGAATTAAAGTTATTTCGTATCTAATATTACTATATAATTTAAAAAATGTGTGATACTTGAAAATGAAGAAGGCGAGTCAACCGATGAGTGCTGAAAGAACTTGGGCAGACAAAAACAAACGTGTTTCTTTTTTATGACAGGAATCATTAGTTTTAACAAAACTTAACAACAGTGGTATAAGCACGCATCCAGATTAGCACACACGTGCATAAAATACAATGTAATTGATAATGTCGGAGGTAACACGTTGAATATGAATAGAAAAATGAATAATGTAATATAAAGAGAAAAATACACGAAAAAATGGTGTTTTTTGTGTCTGAATTTGAAGAATGAAGCGTGAGAAGAAGGCCGTGCACCGTCCATATAGAGAGAGCAGGATTTGACCCCAACAAAATAAGGTTATTAGTCAGAAATAAAATCAAACTCTGAGTCCCAGCTTTTGATGCACTATTTGAGGCGCATATGTTCGTTGCAAAAAAACAACTACATAACTCCAAATCTTGCCAAAATTTCTCATCATGAGATCTTGATTCACACACACACATATATGGGAATTATTATTCAAAAGAAATGATTGACAAATGCAAAAAGCAACAAAAAATGTGTATAGAGAGAATAGGATCGAGGATGAGGATGATTGAGAGAGTTTGATTATATTCATCTCGTGTTTCCAGTAAAATGTCATCTTCCTCAATTTTTTTTTTTATCGATAAAAAAGTAATATATTAATTGATAAGTACATTTTGTGTTATTTTGAGAGGGAGAAAATAGGAGAAATAACAGCATTCCTGTTACAAAATTATCTGGTCTTCCCATCTCGCATTCAATGTACTGATTTAAAGGTAAATGATGGTAAACCATTATTTTGTCTCTCAATTTGTTGAATTGGTTCGATTTGGTATTCAAATTTTTGGAAGATTCAATTTAGTTTCCGAATTTTTAGAAGGTTCAATTTGTTATTATTATTTTGTAAAATGGTTTAGTTTAGTTTAGTATCTCTCATTATATTTTAGTTAATGTCGTTTGTATACTGATGAAATGTTATTGTGTAATAGAATCGTAGGATCAAATTGAACTTTCCAAAACATTAAAAAACCAAATTGAACAAACTAAAAAGATCGGAAGACCAAATCAATAATTATACCAAAATTATTATACCCTTCATAACTATTATAATAACGTAATAATATTACTTTTAAAATTACACTTACAACAAATTAATATTCCGAATTTCTAAATTATTTACCAAAACAATTATTGTATTTTTATTTTGTATTAATTTTTTTTCCAATTTATTCATTTAAATATTTTTTATAAAATATATAATTCATCTAAATATAATTTTAGATTACATCAATAACAATTTGATAATTTTATTTTTTTGTTTATTAAATTTAATTTTTAATTTATTATATCAATCAAATCACTCACAAATTTTCACAAATTTTATTTTTAAATTTATTCATTAACACTCCAAATCCTTAGAAATAACAATACTAATTTCACCATTAATTTATCATCTTTCTCTTTTTCAAATTAATATATTCTTTTTCATCTCAATCTCAGTGCGTTTTTCCTTTGTGAATTTTTTTCATAAGATATATTACATCTTAAAAAATGTAAGCCTCAATTTTATCAAATTAAATGATTTTTAAAACGCAAATTTGATATTCATTTTTCTAATATTTTATTCTTTTGTGTACTTTTTTGTCACGTGAAAACAACTGACAAACAACTTTTTTTTGTCATGGAAAATGTCTGCTAATCAACCTTAATTGTTTAGTTGTGGAAACCTTATTTAAAGTAACCTACAAAATCTATATTCTATTTATTCTTTGGTTTTTAATTTCGGTTTATTGAAAAATCTTCTTTCACTGCATAATTTTACATTATCTATATTTCAATGTTCAAGTTACTTTATATCCACCAACTTTATTCAAATCTCTGATGTATTTTTCCATTGTAACATTTTTGCAACAATTAATAAATGTTATAGTCATTAGGAAACTTCAATTATTTGTATTTGTTATTTAACGTCATATTTTAATTGTTATTATTATTCGTGTAAAAAATATACTTCATTAATAATTAAGACAATGTGAAAGTGAGTATGGATATATCTAATGAAGATGAAGATGAAACATAATTTCATATCAGACAAAAAATATGAATTTCTATTTAAGATATATATATATATATATATATATATATATATATATATATATATATATTTAGCAAAAATAAATTTATTAAAACTACACGTGCAATTTATTAGAAGCAATACTATTACTAAGGGGAGATCAAAGTTTGTGTAGAAACTTATTTTTAATCCAAAAGATAGTTGTGAATGACACGCTATGTATTTACTTTTGCTTCACGTTAATACGAGGTACAAGAGTTAAAATATAGGAACAAAATTTTCAACAAACCATTAATATAAATAAATGATGAAAATTATACATATGTGGAATAAGAAAACAAAAGCTACACTCTTACACTTTGACATTTTGTATCTAAGATGACCAAAGAAAGAGAGAACCGAGCATATAAAATAATCTTGTTCAATCTCACAACCTACATTAACTTGCTTTCTCATGAAAATAGCCCGCAATTAAAGCCATTGATATGTTTTTTATTCTGTAAACATTAGTTAAATATTAATTACCAATCTATCACTTATTTATTAACTTTGAGTATAAGACAAAATTATATATATTTTTAGTTTATAGGATTCTTAAGTACACATCCATTGTTAGTTACAGTTAAATATCTTTTGCGTTAAATATCTGTTTATTCTATTGTTCAGTACATACAAAAAATTAACAGGTCATTAGATTAAAAGAATATATATATATATATATATATATATATATATATATTTAAAAAAAATTGAGAATCAAACTGTATTAAAATTTAGAAAATAAACAAATATAATTTTTGTCTTAAAATTTAAAAGTAAAAACATATTTAAATTTTTTATTTTTAAACCATTTAATTAAGAATTAAACATCACATAACTTATGTTAACTAAATTACCAATAATGTTTCCTATTTTATATACTTTGTCAATTACATAAAGTAAATTTGTAAAATATATAAATTCATCTTCTAATATTATTATACATAATTTTTCTGGAAGCAATGATTACCAAAGTAATATACATATATACGTATATAATCGTGTAACTTCTGTAAGCAATGATTAATCTCGTTACAAACCGGATCTCTACCATTGCATTCAAGTTTGTCCAAATAGAGGAGAAAAAGTGTGATCTAACATCCTGTGCTTTGTATTTTTTGCAATAGCAATAAGAAAAAAAAATATTAATTTTAATTGTTAAAAAAATTATTTACTTTAATGGAAAAATATTTAAGTAATTTTATGAATAATAAATACCCACAAATGAAAGATCCATACATGCAAATGCGAGTCAATGATTTGATGAATATAATTTGACTTTATGTGTGTTATTTTATGCACAAAAAATCTTTCTATTTTGAAAAAAAAAAAATTTATTTTAGGTGTAGACAAAAAAAAAAATTGTCATGGATGTTTTCCACCTTATTTAGTTAAATTTTCATTTCTTATTTCCTTTATTACATCTTAATTTTTTTTATTAATTTTAGATATTTATGTAATTTTGTAGTAATATTTTTTTTTCTTCTTTTAACTCCACTTATTTATACCGAACAACTTAAAAAATCATCTAAGTTTCTATTTGTTTTCTTTTATTTCCTGTGCTTTCAAATTCTTTTCCGTTTTGAAAACCATGCATAACATAAACTAAAAAAAAATAACTTTCAGTGGCTATTTAATGATCCATATAGTTGCATAGCTATTTTCATATACATGTTGAAGTCAAATCATAATTCATCAATCAAGTAGGCTAAGTCAGTTATCGGAAATGTGTATAACTCATTTGAAAAAAAATAAAAAATTTTGCACTTATCAAATTAAAAGCTTATTTTTTCTTGTGATATTATCATGAAATTAAAAATAAAAGTCAAATCAAAACTTTGAATTTATTATATTACTAACTACTAACAACTCTCGACGTGAAATACAGCTGTGCTTTTTCAACGTGCTAGAAATAAATTATTTTTTAAGATATTTTGATATTCAATTCTTTTTATATGCATTTGATACTATTTTACACCTTCACTTTCATTTTCTTTTATAATTACAAAAAATTATTTATTTTATGACTATTTTACTTCTAAATCGGTATCAAATGATTCTCAAATGGTATGAAATGATTTTTTTTTCTATTTTTTAATACAAATATTTTCTTTTATGTTCACTTTCATTTCTTCTACTAATATATTTTAAAGTCAAGTAAAATAAAAGTTTACCTGAGTTTTTATTCTTAATTACCAAACTGTCTTTCTATTATTTTAATTTGTTTTATGCCGTTAAAAATGTATACACAAAAATATTATTATTTTATTCAAATTTAAATAAAAGTTTTATATTTAATTATTACACTGTACTAGTATAATTAAACAAGTAAATCAATTCAATTTGTTTTATCTCAAATAGAACTAATGCTATCGTTAGTTAAATAAAGACATATTAATACATCTATAACTTTATACATTAATACCGTGTTATTTTTTTTTATCTGTTTTATCAATATCATATGTAGGGTAGGGGTGTAAAAATATTAGTAACAAATTTAACTAAAGAAAATATAATCTGTATTTCAAACGGTTTATGACTTTTGGACATTTTTCTCGTTTTACTCACCGTTACTTTAATAGTGTCACGGGTATTTTTGTCAATTTAAAAAACACAAATAAAAAATAGATTAAAATAAAAAGCTATGCTAAAATATGTAATTTAAAATTAAAATATATTGACAAAAAGTGATATGGTTTTTAATAAAATAATTTGATATTAAGATAATTATATATGTATATATATTTTAATTTTTAATAAATAATGTTATTTTTATCTTTTATTATTTTATTATCGTACCCATATCTCATTTAGAAGTTGATGTCTAAAATCGTTTAAATATTTATTATTCTTTCACTCTTCAATTGGATGTTCTGTTATTGGTCCTACAGTAAGCGGCAAAAAACTCTTCGACCCTCTAATCAATAAGAGAGTAAAATTTTTTTTAGAGAAAACGAGTTTGAGTGATTATTTTTCCAGTGAGTATTCCATGTAAGATACTATGTGTATTTATAGGGTCTCTCTCAAACCTTAGACCTATATGATAATAAGATAATCTTAATAATATAACAACTTACTTGAAATAAATAAATATAATAATAATAATAATAATAATAATAATAATAAAGTAATATATTACTTGGTATACTAAATACTTTGTTAATATTTAATATAAGAGAATATTAAGATGTAATCGACTAATATTTAGTATTAGAACATGATCATACTATCAAAATTATTATGATTGCAATTAATATATGAATATTTTTTTCAATAGATAAATATGAGAAGAAAATCTTTTGTGATCATGTATTATTTTTAATATTTTACAACATAATTATTATCTTAAAAATGAGTTAGAGCTTATTGTCTGGGCTGAGATGATCCCGGCCAGTTTCTTCTTATTGGGCCGGGTACTATCCGGCCATACACTAACAAGAACTAATGCTATCGTTGAGTTAAATAAAGACATATTAATACATCTATAACTTTATACATTAATACCGTGTTATTTTTTTTATCTGTTTTATCAATATCATAGGTAGGGTAGGGGTGTAAAAATATTAGTAACAAATTTAACTAAAGAAAATATAATCTGTATTTCAAACGGCTTATGACTTTTGGACATTTTTCTCGTTTTACTCGACGTTACTTTAATAGTGTCACGAGTATTTTTGTCAATTTAAAAAACACAAATAAAAAATAGATTAAAATAAAAAGCTATGCTAAAATATGTAATTTAAAATTAAAATATATTGACAAAAAGTGATATGGTTTTTTAATAAAATAATCTGATATTAAGATAATTATATATGTATATATATTTTAATTTTTAATAAATAGTGTTATTTTTATCTTTTATTATGTTATTATCGTACCCATATCTCATTTAGAAGTTGATGTCTAAAATCGTTTAAATATTTATTATTCTTTCACTCTTCAATTGCATGTTCTGTTATTGGTCCTACAGTAAGCGGCAAAAAACTCTTTGACCCTCTAATCAATAAGAGAGTAAGAATTTTTTTAGAGAAAACGAGTTTGAGTGATTATTTTCCCAGTGAGTATTCCGTGTAGGATACTATGTGTATTTATAGGGTCTCTCTCAAACCTTAGACCTATATGATAATAAGATAATCTTAATAATATAACACCTTACTTGAAATAAATATAATAATAATAATAATAAAAAAGTAATATATTACTTGGTATACTAAATACTTTGTTAATATTTAATATAAGAGAATATTAAGATGTAATCGACTAATATTTAGTATTAGAATATGATTATACTATCAAAATTATTATGATTGCAGTTAATATATGAATATTTTTTTTCAATAGATAAATATGAGAAGAAAATCTTGTTTGATCATGTATTATTTTTAATATTTTACAACATAATTATTATCTTAAAAATGAGTTAGAGCTTATTGGAAATGGTATAGCTTTTGTAAAATTCAATTTTGATATAACAAATAGAGAGTACTGAAAATGGGTTGTTTATTTTTGTAAAATTCAACTTTGATATCTAGTAAAAGATGATTTAAAAAAATAATAAAAATAAAAATTGTAAGTTATGTTTTAATTTAGAATTTGAATTCTTTAGTTTTCATTTTATAAACTCTACTATTTATTTATTTATTTTTTCATTTTTTTCTCTCATCACATCCTCTTTGCTCTTTCTTCATAATTTTGACTTCATTTATTATCCTTTATCTAATCAAAAGTTACCTCGTAACATAAATTAAGATGATTTGATATAATTAGATTTTGTTTTAGAGAAAAAAATATTTTCCATCAAATCTTGAAGTTTTCTTTCTTGATGTGGTTCACATGAAGTGAATATAGGTTTCACATATGATATTTAACTCTATTATATTAATTAATGTATATCTATTGGTTTGGGAATTAGATACTTTTGAGAGTAAGTTGTGACTTTTTTAGTTTTTATAGGATAGTGAAGTAACTTATTGAAAAACATAAGAATTAATGTAAGAGAAAGATTGTTAATGACGAGTTACAATTGAGAATTTAGTTGAAACTAAATCTAGATAGTATATAAGATTTGTGTGTTTGTTATTTTTTTTTATTGTATATCATTTTATTATTTATATTCACGAGTTTATATAAATATGATGACTGATTCAGAAAATGAAATTAATTATATTTTTATAATTAGCGCGACTTAAAAATAATTTAATTTATGTATAACATTCTTTTTAAATATAACAACTTAGCTTTTGTTTATTGTGGACTGAGCTTGGAAGGGTTAAATTGGGACAATAGAGTATTTTATTTTGTTTTGAAATAACGTATATTATTTCATTTAAAAAAAAAGCTTCATGATTTGTAGATCTTTCAATGAATAATTTGTGTTTATTTAACATAATTTACAGTGGTTGAATTTAGAATACAATTTTTCTAATTTAACCAGAGTCATTTTGTAGGTTTTTTCAAATTGAGTTATTTAATGGAGTACTCTAATAATTTTATCAATCATTAATTTCGGAAGCAAGACACTTTTTTTACTAAAATTGATGTTCTGAAGTATTTAGAAAATTTGAATTTGAGGAAGTTGGTTGATTGAGAGGAAGATGAGAAAGTTGTTGATATTGTGTTGGTTTGAGAAATGATATGCAAAATAGATGTTTGAAAAGGAAGAATTTTGAAGACATTGAATTTCTCAACAAACTATTTGATTTTTGAAGTACTAAAGAGTGGAAACACATGGAGACGCTAACATAATAACAACGACCCGTCCACAGATAAGACCAAGGCCGTTCATTGCTTCCATCCACCTGACAGACAAGAGCGCCACAATTTTAATTGAAAAAGGAAACAATTTTGTAAGGAAAAGAGAATCTCAAGCGTTTGGGTTAGTTGCAGCGTTCTTCTGAGTCCCAAACCGAATCTAGGACCAGAACAACAACAATTGTCTTCTAGGGTTGTTGTCTTTTCAGGATAACACAAGCACCTCGTTTTCGTCGCCTAATGTAACGCGAAAACAACAACATCATCGTCGATGAGCTCGAGCAATTTAACGGGGTTTGTGTTGGCCGTGGTTTCCAGCGCTTTCATTGGCTCCAGCTTCATCATCAAGAAAAAGGGTCTCCAACTCGCCAGTGCCAATGGCCCACGTGCAAGTCTCTGCTTTCACCCTCCCAATTCCCTTTTTTCATATGAAAAAATCGTTTTTTTCTTCTTCTGGGAAATAATGTCTCGTACGTGGTCGTGTATTGCGTTGTAATTTGCAGGCGTTGGTGGCTATGGTTACTTGCTTCAACCCCTCTGGTGGGTCGGAATGATTACCAGTACGCAACGTTTTCTCTGGTGGGTCGGAATGATTTCCAGATTTTTTTTTACTGATTAATTCAAAATTGTTTGCAGTGATTGTTGGAGAGATAGCTAATTTTGTAGCTTACATTTATGCGCCTGCTGTGCTTGTTACTCCACTCGGTGCTTTGAGTATAATTGTAAGGTAATATTTGTTGTTATTGTTATTATCATTATAATGTTATTGGGTTCAGCTATTCACTTCGGTGCCTGTATATCTCCATTCTAAGTTTTAGTCCTTGTGCGAGAAAACTATTAGTTTTAGTTCATATACAAGAAAAATGTTAGTTTTAATCCCTTTCTTATTCATCAGTGCCAGAAAATTTTCTCTGGTCTTGGGAAGAGAGACCAAAACTGAGAAAATCATGCATGTCTATAGACTAAAACTAACGATTTTATGGTATAAGAACTAAAACTTAAAATGGAGACAATTAGAGGAACCTATGAATAGTTTAACTTTATTATTATTACAGAGCTAAGAGTTTATATGGATATGGGCAGTGCCGTCTTAGCTCATTTTCTCTTGAAGGAGAAGTTGCAGAAAATGGACGTGTTGGGGTGTCTTCTATGCATTGTGGGGTCCACTGTTGTGGTGCTCCATGCGCCTGAGGAGAAGTCTCTTACTTCTGTGCTGGAAATATGGGAATTCGCCATTCAACCTGGTATTCTGTCAATCTTTCATTGGTTTTCCATTATGAAACGCCTAAGAATAAGACTTAGGTTCAGTACTTTAAGTATTTTTTGTGGTGGTCTCCAATCAGAGTTGAAGTTTTACATTTGTAACCTATGTTTAAACCTCTTAAACTATTATACAGACTGTGAGATTACCAAGGAGAAATTATAATTGTGACTGGAGAATAATGTATCTAAGTTTTGTTCAATGGTTAATGAGTTGTTCCTGATTATTGCTTTCTATTTTGGCATCAGCATTCCTCTCGTATACGGCCTCTGTAATTGCAGTGACATTGTTCTTGGTTTTGTATTGTGCTCCCCGCTACGGCCAGACTAATATTTTTGTTTATATTGGAATATGCTCGATAATTGGCTCCTTGACTGTAAGTGACTTACTTGGTTAAGTTCTTCAGTTGTTACTACTTATGTGATACTTATCATTTTGGATATTTCTGCATGTTCTAATTGTTGCCTGATTTGTATACTTAGACCAACATTTGTTTGATCTTTGTGACAAAAATCTTATTTATCAGGTCATGAGTGTAAAAGCAATTGGCATTGCGATAAAACTTACAATAGAAGGTTCAAACCAGGCTATCTACTTTCAGACATGGATTTTTGTGATGGTTCTTGTCACCTGCGTCATTGTCCAACTGAATTTTCTTAATATGGTCAGTGCTATTTGTTTTTTGTGCGATCATAATTTTTTATGTTATGAACTTATGACATTAATTAATTGTTTAAAATATGCGTGCTTATTTCAAATACTTTGGTGGATTCTGTTGCTTTATTCTCCATGCTTTATACGTATATCATATACCCTATTGAAGAACAATATAAGTTAAAAGTAATTTAGTCTGTTTGTGTTTCTTTGACATAGTACAGGATAATAACGGTAGGGATTTATCATTTTTTAATTCTAGCCACGGTGAGACTGTGATTGCTGAAAACTATGTGAATTTTCTTGTTTAATATCCTCTTAATTGTCTTCATTATGGATGCAGACTTTTTATAAAATCTTGATTATAAAAATATTAGTTTTAATATTTTTCTTTGCCATAATGCATTTGTCTACATATTTGTATGTTCTAATCCTCTAATCTAACCAAGATTTTGATGAATTCTAAGACAAGTATCATGGCTGTTTCAAAGTGAGCTTTAGTTATCATCTATTTGCAATCTTACCTTATATTTTATATTCAATTTTTTTCTACTAATTGACTGATTGAAAGTGACAGGTGCATTTTCGTTGATGTCTAGACTTGTAATTTTTATTGTGGTAATATAATTACTAAATGTAGAATCCCATCAAAATTTTCTGTCTAGTTTCATATTGTTCTTCCCCTTTTTCCCAGCCTCGCAGTCAGTATTGTAACTTGCGTATTTGGAGGTGCAAATAAATAGTTTGGTTTCTAATCAGTTTTTGCTTAAATGCTAGCTGTAGTGCAGGTCATAGTGATTCAAATCATGAATTGCCTAGTTAATATTTTATCATAAATAATAAATAACTCATTGAATCATAAAATTTGGGGACACAATGAAAAGAATAACTCCTAATATATCATATGAATGATATATGTTGATATTGAACTAGGAAATGACACAAACAGCTTAACCATGAATCTTATAAAACAAAATCACGATCGCATGCCTTCTGTCAAAGCTCAGCACATAAGATAAGCAATGGTATAGCCAAATATATAAGCCTTTGTTTTAGAAGAATGAAAGTAGAAGGTCCAAACAACTAAATAGGATGCATAGAGTGTGAGTGAGTGACTCTGTGAAGTCCTTTTTTCAGAAAAAAGAACACATTAATGAAATGACCAAATAACCATGGTACAGGTAATTTTCAATTGGGAGCGGAACTGTTTTTCAGTAACTAAGGTTAAGAACTTGAGATTAGCTTTGAGTAATTTGAGTACTGTGGTTAAGACTTTGCATATGCCCACACTGCTTATTTATTTTTTTAATTTTTCTGTTGTTGAGTATGTTACTAAAATTTTGAAGTCCGAAATCATATGAAATTATCTTCCTTTAGAAGAAAAATCTTGCTCATGTTCCTTCGTATCATGTCTACCATCTGATTATATTAGTATGAAAAATTATTATAGGTTGTAGGCTTGTCTTACTTTTCCTGGCTTAATGTCCACTTTCTTTTCTTTGATTCACTGACTATAATCATCCATTGATTTTTGATAGTTGTTTAAAGGATGTTTAGTAATTTAGAAGTTTGAGGTGTAAATCCCTTGTCCAAATAACATCCATGATGCTTGAGCTGAAGACCACCATTCACATTTTGATTTACTGGAGTTATTCTGTTCCTTTTTTCTGCCATCATTTCCATGTTATTTATCCTTCAATCCTGTCTTTTTAATGTACCAACTCTTTCATGGTTGCAGGCATTGGATAACTTTAACACAGCAGTTGTTTCTCCCATCTATTATGCATTGTTCACAGCTTTTACAATATTGGCCAGTGCAATTATGTTTAAGGTTGGTACTTTTCTGAAACAGTAATTTTGTGAGAGGAAGGAGACATTTAATGGTTCAAGTATTTTTTACAATCTTGCCTCTTCTTTTCATATTTTAGGACTATTCTGGTCAAAGTATAAGCAGTATTGTGTCAGAGCTATGTGGTTTAATCACTATTTTATCTGGAACGACTCTTTTGCACAGTACAAAAGAGCCAGATTCTCCAATCCTTACAGGTAATATATTGTGTAACATAGTGAAGAATAAAAACATTGGAAATTATCTTGAGATAAGGTAACTGATGCAGTTTTTCCAACAGTACATACATATTCTGATTTTTCTCCATATACAGATTTATATACACCATTGTCTCCGAAAATGTCATGGTACATCCAAGGCAACGGTGATCCTTGGAAACAGAAGGAGGAGGATGCGCCGCCACCCTTTAGTTTGATTACAGTCATACGGCAAGACCATTTCAAGTGACATGTGCCTAAACTCTGCTATAGGTAGATTTATCCTGTGCAATCCTTCCATTCAGCATCTATATTTTCTAGATCAATAAACATGAATGTGCTAGCATTGTGCCTAAACATCAATAATATTTGTTTCTCTTACGTTGTGCAGGCAGAGAAGAGATGGTGCTTGTTGTACCATGTTTCCAAGGAGTGAGTTATAGTCTAGTTTGCTTCCTTTTTTGTATTTTTCCAATGATTTTGTTCCTTCCACACCAGCCTCTCTTTTTTACTTCTATCATTTTTTCAATGAAGAATATTTCACTGTTCTGGTGATTAGTAGGCTGAGGAAGCTAATCAATGTATATTGATCAGTGTAGTTTCAACTTTCAACTATTTAGTTATTGTTTGGACATTATTTGTAGTATATATGCAATATATACATATATATATATATATATATATATATAATTTCTCACTTTAAATTTTTAAAGTAAATGTTATGTTTCAGAAGAAATAATCTTAAATTGTGTGATGCCTGCAAATACAGGTTCTCTGCTGATTCTTTAGATGGTAGTTCTTTCCGGATCTTTAAAATACATTGATATTAATATATTAAAAAAGTTAATATATTTTAAAATATTAAAATATCATTATATTCCGAAGCATAGCAGAAGAATAACACCTAAACCTGAGAGAATTCAAATTCGAACTGGAAGTGTGCGATGACAGCTGTCATTAGAACTGAGCTATGTAATTGCATGTAATCCATCCATCAAACAATATTTTTGTATTTTTTGCTAATTTCATATAATTTGCTTTATTGATAATGAAAAAACACAATTTAAACACTGAATACATTGTTCTGTCATTATGATATCTATCATTTAAAGGTATTAATTATGTTGAAATCACTCAAATAATTATATGTTTCTAATTTTTTGACTCATTAAGTTAAACTACTCAATTTGAAGTGACGGTCTTTAAGTATGAGTTTGATTTTGAAAAAAAGAAAACGAAGAATATTTTTAAGTAAATTTTAAAATAATTATTACAGAAGTTACTAATTTCATTGTATGATTAATACTTAAATGAAACTATTAAAAATGTTTATACTGATAATTATATTGTTTAGGACTTAAAACAGTTATACGACAAATAAATTCTAATTATATATTAAGATTTACATTCTTAATAATAGAGAAGTATGTCTTTCGATTTAACTTTTTAAATTTTTAAATCTTTATTCGGTAAACTTAAATTCCCATTATTGATAATTAACTCATTTATTATCATATTTTCCCTTTCATAATACACTCAATTTTACCATTATTTAATAATGATTAATTTTCTCATATATGTTTCAATTTATATTTGTATTTTTAAAGTTCCTCTAAGTTACGAAATAACTGTATAAGAACTTGCAGACAAAATAGTATAAAACCGACCCGCATTTTATTCGGATGAATCGGTTTCGGTCGGTCTCCTTCTTTTTCTCACCCCTACTAAACAGTTTATTAGATCATGTAAATTTCTTAAACATAAGTTTTATTCTTTAAAAGTTAACAATACCAATATCGTTTAATTTTACGCAACTTAAAAGAAAAAAAAATTGTTTCTTTTCTCTACTTATTTAGTAATGGTGATATTTTATTATATATGTTTTTCTGTATTTTTCAATTTTATCCAAATTTATAAACACATGCTTAATATACAAGGGACTTATTAGTACACGTTGAATGACGTTTAACTTAATCTCTACATCCATCTTTGATTTTAAAATTATCCGATATAATATAACAATTAGTTTAACACCTGGATAAATACATCTATATATAAATAAAGCATGTTCGTGTACTTTACATTTTTTCTCTGAGAAATTTTTTTGAAATCTTTTAAAAGAAGATGCTGAACAGCGAGATCCAATTTCCGAGAAAAGTGTACCCTGTGTTAAATAATTAATAATACAAAAAAAAGAAATAATCATATCATGTGGCTGTAGTTTAGTGGTAAGAATTCCACGTTGTGGCCGTGGAGACCTGGGCTCGAATCCCAGCAGCCACAATATTTTGTATATGGTTTTAGATTTTCAATTTTTTTCGATTTCTGAAGAAGAGTAATTGAGATAGTATTTTTTTAAAGTAAATAATAAATAAGACAATGGAGGCATTAGAATCAACAAATAAAAGATTGTAGGATAGATTTTTTCACATAATTATAATATAAATTGATTTTATATAATTTTAAAAGCATTATTGATGTGAAATTATTAATAAAATTAAATAAATTTTGTGTTACACATTTATCAAATTCTATTGATTTGAGTGCCGAAGTATCCATAGATAAAATATTTATTATCAACAACTAAGGACAAAAACGTAAATATAAAAAAAGAAAGGCCTAATAATAAAAAATTTGGATAGAGTGGTCTCTAAAGTTATAAGAACAAATTATGACCTAAAAATTTTTATATTTATAAATATTTTTTACAATAACTCCTCCAAAGAAGGGATTAACATGGGTGATTCATGATTTTGACAAATAAAGAAAAAATAATGGCATAAACGTTGAACCAGACTAGCTGGCAGCGTTAATTGCTGCTGAGATGTTGCTAATTAAACGCTAAACTACCATCACATTCCTAACCAGCATGTCTAGTTATGAGTTTATTTTTAATTATTTTTTGTCTTAGGGTTTGTTTAGGTGTTAATTAGGAATATTCATGTTTGAAAGGCTGGAATAACCTCTAACACACTTAATGGGATTCCATTTCATCTTCCAAGGAAGATCCAAAAGATAATGTTAAAAGATTATACAATATATAATACTGCCACCTAAATATTCAGTATTTTCAAATTTCATTACATAATTTGTTTCTTATAAGCTTTAATTACTATATAAAATTGCAGCAAAAAAGCTATATATATATATGCATTGATATTGTAAAATAATTTTACAACAACTATGATATATGACATATTTATAACAATTGTTTTTTTTAATGTAAAACTATTACAGTGTTAATATTAATTAGCATTGATTTTTAAAATAACTCTATTAATGTACGGTATAAAAAGCATAATAGAAAATAAACAATTGTGGTCAATAATAGTACCTATTATTTTTTTCTTAATCATTCCTGATTTAAGAAGGAAGCCCGTGGACTTTGATTTGGAATTGAACATGATTAGTGTATGTAAAAAATTAACTAAAAAATTCGATAAATTTATTTCACCATGCCATGCATTTCAATGCATTATAGTCTTATCTACGGAATTGAAGATATTCTAGGAAGTAAATAAAAAAGAAAAAGAAATAAGGAAGACTGAGAAAATTTGTCTAGAAAACCTTGCATGTGAAAACTTTTAGTAGATAGATTCTGAATTCTTACTTCTATATTATTGTGTATGTGTGGTTAAAAGTGCTGGTTGAGGAAGCTCTGCTTGAATTGTTGTAAACCTATCACATCTTATTTAATTTTTACAAAAATAAAAAGTTATATCTGTATTAATTTTAAATTATGAAGAAGTTAATTCTATGTTTTCGATTTTATATTTATCTCTTCAGAATTTTTGTCTGAAAAGATTCTTATAAGTGTTTTTTTTATTAGATAGTTTCAGCACAACATCTTAAATGCTTACAATTATAAAAAAATTAAATAATTTTTCAATTATATTATTTGTTTATATTTATCCCCCATAAATACAAACATTCAGTTAAGGTCATCAATTTTAAAACTGTAATATTCAAAATCCGTTTTATCTACAAATTTTGTATGTCAAGAAATTTCCATTCATAAATACAATTTTTTCTTTTAGTAAGCCACCTCTTAAAATAGTGAGAAACTTAGTTCTAACACTTTATTAATAATGACACTAAATTAAAAAAAAGAAAGTAATTTATAAATACAATGAAATGAACCATTTCACAAGAGACAAGCGAAAAAGGGTAAGCAAATGCAAACATCTTGTAACTTGTTTTTGTCCAATAAATATATTTGATTAAAATATGATTATATAGCTGTCATAATGGGTTATAAGATTATTTTTATCATTTGAATAATAATACAAATAATGTTAACAATAAAATATCCTTTTTATCGTATTTTTATTCTCAACCTAATAGAGTATTTTTTTGCACTCATCTTTTACTTTCAAGCAAACAAACATCTTCTTCATGCCAAGGTGGCTAATACGACAACCTGCAGAGTTGCGAGCAACGTATCCCTCCGATTGTTAACTTTTTCTCCCAACCCAAGGAGGAATCTGTTATCATATTCTTCTCGGGATATTCCTCAAGATTCCAGGGACCAGAATTTTATTTTTCTTACATAATACATCATCTATATATATGTATAAGTTTGGGCAGAGATAAATCAGAAATGAAAAGTTTGCGTTGAGAATTCAGGCGGTGGCGATGAGCAGTCCTCCGGTGAGTTCGTCGGCGGTGGCATACGAAGCATGGACAAGCCTGGCAGTGCCGGATTGGTTGAACAAAGGAGATAACGCATGGCAAATGGTGTCGGCGACGTTGGTGGGGATCCAAAGCATGCCGGGCCTCGTCATTCTCTACGGAAGCATCGTCAAAAAGAAATGGGCCGTCAACTCCGCCTTCATGGCGCTCTACGCTTTTGCGGCGGTCGTCATCTGCTGGGTCACCTGGGCCTACAAGATGTCCTTCGGGGAGAAGCTGCTGCCCTTCTGGGGCAAGGCCGGGCCGGCGCTGGGCCAGAGGTTTCTCATAAAGCAGGCGGGCCTCCCCGCCACGCCGCACCACTTCAGTAACGGCGCGTTGGAGACCGCGGAGATCGAACCCTTTTACCCGATGGCTACCATGGTCTGGTTCCAGTGCGTGTTCGCCGCCATTGCTCTTGTCATCTTGGCCGGCTCCGTTCTGGCTCGGATGAACTTCAAGGCCTGGATGATGTTCGTGCCGCTCTGGCTCACCTTCTCTTACACCATCGGCGCTTTCAGCTTGTGGGGCGGAGGCTTCCTGTTCCATTGGGGCGTCATGGATTACTCCGGCGGTTACGTCATTCATCTCTCTTCTGGGATTGCTGGCTTCACTGCAGCATATTGGGTTAGTTCTTAGTTCGTAGTTCACTTCTTACACTACATGCATGCATGGCTAATGCATCAAATTATTAACTTTGTGGTTTACCTTGTTCTTTATACCTACGTCTGAGTTCCATGATTAATATTTTACTTGGTTGGCTAAGCTCAGACGCTTGAACTCTTCCTTGGTGACGTAACCGCAGAATTTAAATAAATGAAATGATTAACTTGTTTGAATGGAAACGATGGAAAGATAGTGTGAAGAAGAGGTTGGTGATGGTGAAATGATGTAATAGTTAATAAAATGAAAATGGAACACAGGTGGGGCCGAGATCGAAGAGGGACAGAGAGAGGTTCCCGCCGAACAATGTGCTACTGATGTTGGCCGGTGCGGGGCTGCTGTGGCTGGGATGGGCGGGTTTCAACGGAGGAGATCCGTACGCGGCGAACACGGACTCATCGATGGCGGTGCTGAACACCAACATCTGCGCCGCCACCAGCCTCCTCGTATGGACGTGGTTGGACGTTATTTTCTTCAAAAAGCCCTCAGTTATTGGAGCCGTTCAGGGCATGATAACTGGCCTTGTTTGCATCACTCCCGGAGCTGGTAAGTAATTCTTAATAAAAACAGTATAAATTAGCTTAATTAATAAACTTAAATATGATTATTTGACTTTTGAATTGGAATTAATTATTTTTTATTTATAATTAAATCTAGACAAGGTATTTACTTAACCTGTTTATTTATGATTGCTTAATTTAGAAGATCCAGATATGAATTTCAATAGCTGCATGATCCTTGTATACAAAGAATCCTTAATATATATTTAATCTTTTTTAGTACCAACAAAACCAGCTGAGATTCTTCGGTCTTGAGTTTGGGATCCCAAGAATATGCTTATTAAACAAGTAGTCTAGCAGAGAAACTCAATCTTAGAGTTATTTCACAAGTCTTTAAGGAAAAATTTATACAGACAATTAATTTAAGAATTGAATTATAGAAAATAATTTATTGCCATTCCCTCCTTCACATTTTGTTGCTTTTCACGCATTAATAAAAAAATGAAGCATGAAACATTGCACATTAGCGAAACCAACTGCAACTATATTAATTATATTTATATTGTGGAAGATTTACTAAGAAGGGCTGATTAAATGCTACATTGTAGAACATTAAAATATACTTTTACCAGTGCTAGACTGATTAAAATATACTTTTACAAATAAATTTACTAATTTAATAAAATATTTATAAGAATTTTTATTTTACTATTTTCATTTCAAAATTACATGTACATACAATCTAATTAAAGATTAAATGAAAAGTAAGCATGGAAATTACGAAAGTGATACGAAAAAGGAGAACAAGCTCTTTAAAACAGAAATTAGTCAAGCATGACATTTTTGAATGATTTGTTTGAAGTCATGATCAAACCTAATATTAATTATGTCTAAACATTTTTCCAATAACATGGTTTTCTCTAATGATACGTATGGATCCATCCAGTCTTGAACTGCTGCTTTTAGTTAATAATTCAATTAGATGTTATTGTAAAAATTGTTATTGTAATGAAACACTTCAACATGCCGTTGATCATATCAAATTAAGTTCATATAAAATATTAAGATAATTTGGCTTGGTCAATCAAAGTTTAAACTTTGAAGATGTTGATGAACAGGTCTGGTTCAAGGATGGGCTGCGATAGTGATGGGAGTGCTTTCGGGGAGTGTGCCATGGTTCAGCATGATGGTGTTGGGAAAAAAGTTGAAAATATTTCAAATGGTTGATGACACACTTGCAGTGTTCCACACCCATGCCGTGGCGGGTCTTCTCGGAGGAATACTCACCGGCCTATTTGCGGAGCCAAACCTAAGCACACTCTTTCTTCCGGTCACCAATTCCAAAGGAGGAATCTACGGTGGCCCCGGAGGAGTTCAGATTCTGAAGCAAATCGTGGGAGCTCTCTTCATCATTGGGTGGAACCTCGTGGCCACTTCAATCATTTGTGTGTTCATCAATTTCATAGTTCCGCTCAGAATGACAGAGGAAGAGCTTCTCATCGGAGATGACGCAGTTCATGGAGAAGAGGCTTATGCACTGTGGGGTGATGGTGAGAAACTTAGCATCTACAAAGATGATACCACACACCATGGCATCATCGTCTCTAGTGGTGCCACTCAAGTCGTTTAAATCACCAAATTAACATCAACAACAAGGTTATTATTCTTTAATCACAATTATTATATCAATGGTGCAAGTCATAAAACTTTACATGTAAAAATAATTATAGTCTCTGTTGTTCCGTTGCTTTGGGGTTTGAGGAGGAGTGGGTGTGATTCCACACTCGACGATTAATTAAATATGTGATGTGAATAGTGTTGTTTTCAAGTGGATGATGATATTTACTCATTTCGACCACACCGAATCTTTACCCAATAACTCTACTTTCTTAATTGCACTCACATCAAAATCAAATTCGAATTCGAGTTCATCTCAATCTCTCCCATTGCTGACTCCATTTTTACTTTTTTAGTGCTTTTGCATGGGATACACAAATTAAACTAAATAATTTCTAAATCGTAGCACAGAAGATTCATTTTTGCTTTTCTCGTACCTATTGTCGTTAATGATATAGATTTGTTTCCAAGAAATCTAATGATATAGTTTTTTTTCCTTCTCAATACAAGTTAAATAATTATGATAAGTTGTGGACATTTTAGGACCAATAATTTAACCGCAAAGTTCCATTTATATATTATTGCTAAGAATTTAATTTTTTATATTAAATTTAAAACATTAACATACACCTAATCTAGATATGTGGTAAGAGGGAACCAAACTCATTTTATAATATTGATGCCTGTTCCAAAAAAAAAAAGTATCCTAAAGAGTGCTTATTTGTGGCATGATTATGGCTTCTACATATGGGACAATATTTTTGGTGCCATTTTCTCAAATTAGCCTCTTTTTTTAATTTATTTCTAAATATACATTTTAGTCAATTCACTTCTGCCCCAAAATATAATAAAAATAAAGAAAAAGAATTCTTAATAGAATTGTATGAACTAAGCTTTATTCTTTTTGTAAAAAAATTGAAAAAAAGAGAGAATGGTATATGAAGATTCTCATACATGGTTTGCATAGTTACCGAGAAAGCAAATTCCAACAATTTCATGCTATTCTTTAATAAAAAGTTACACATGAAACCTAACTTAATTAATTTAAGAGTTATTGATTTTAATGTTACAATTTTCTTCTCAATTTAATAAACAATACCTAAATCTTACGTAGCAGTATTATTAGTGATATCTTATAATAAAAAAAATGAATATCACATCTAATTTTGGACTTATTCATTTATTTCATTATCATGTTCATTCACCCTTATGATTTGTTACCAATAAGATCTAACACAGTTGATAAATAGTTGAATTTCTTAACAAAAGTTCGACTTTTTTTTTTATTGTTTTAATTGAGTGTATGGAGAAAACTGTGTTGGAAGAGACAAAACACATTTAACGATCTCTATAAAGTAGATTTATCTCATATATCTTTTATTATAAAAATACTTCTTTAATCATCATACACGTGCCATCATCTTAATCATCTAATATCATGAGATTAATAAAAAATAAAAATAAAATATCTATCCATTTCACAGAATTTTTAAACCACTTAATTTTGTTTCTTTGGATATTGATATGCATTGATGCAAAAGGTAACAAAACATTAAGAAACTGTGACGCGGGAATAGAATTCATTCTGGGACCATATCAGGATAGAGGGTGCTGAATAGTGTGATGTGATCAACGAACACTAAAAACATATGTAAATTTAGTTATTATATCTATAAAGTTATATAAATTAATATTTTATTTAAAATACTTTTCAAAATATGACAAGTATAAATTATTTCCAATTTAAGACTTCTCTTGAACTAAAGTTTTTACTTCAACTTTGAAGCAGAAGAATGAAATAGTAAAAGAAAAGGAAGATGCAGTGCCTTTTGTTTGTTGCATTTGGTTATACTTGAAATTATAAGTATATGATTTCCTAAAAAAGAAAGTGAACACGTGAGCATTTGGATTTTTGAATGAAAACAAGTACAACTATAGATAATGTATCTTTCTCCTCAGTTTCTTTCCTTTCGTTGTTCATTGTCCTCCAAAAATCCAACACCTTCCCTCACAACCTTCATTTCTTCCACTTCCAACAACACTAACACCATCTATTATTCTGCGTACAAAAGTTGACTGCCACGTCACCAACACTTTCCACATCACACGTGTCACAGTTCCACTTCACTACAGTCTTAGGTAAATGCCACAAAAAGTTCTTACTAAACTCAACCAAAATGTAAAAAATTGAACTTTTGACATTTAGTTTAATTCTTTAGTCTAACCACTTTTCTAATTTAGTTTAGTTTTACGATTTATGCATTATGTTGAGCATGTAACTGAGTATAGTGTGTGAAAAATGGTGGAAATTATGCAGACATAGGAGTTATATCAGATAATGTATCGTGGTGCACAGGTGAAGCCACAATTATCCGCAATTCCTTATCCTACTTGGAACTTTATGATGAGTCTTGCTCTTGCTCCACCAGGGTCCACGAATTTTGGTTAATTATTAATGCTAATGGGACCTTTTAAAAATGTAAAGTGGTTCTTTAGCTTTAAAAAAAACGAAGAGGCACTGTCATGGAACAGGAGAATAATATATGATAAAATCATTTTAGTGGAAGGTTCATTGGGCATAAATAAAGATGGGAATGAGATATATGCGTTGGAGTTGGAGCATTTTTTTCTGGTCAAATTGTGTTAAAAGACAGATAGATATAAAAGGGGTGAAGAAGAAGGTGATTATTATCAACAAAGTGAAATCCTTGTTTAGTGGGATTCTCATTCTCTTCCCACCACTCACTCACTCATTCATTCACACTAACCAAATACCTCTCATATTCCCTCCTATTTTCCCTCCTCCTGCATTTTTTTTATTATTATTGTTACTACTATTTTCATTGTTTTGGTGAAAAAAAAGGAGTTCTCGTTGTTTCCCTTTTGAGTCCCAGTGCTGGTTGCCACGTGGGTCCCCTGCACTCAACCCACATGATTGTGACACTCATCATAGTAGTGACAGACAACAATAAAGTTTCCTTCTTCAACTGCCCCTCCTTTCAATGTTCATGGTGTGTGCAGCTAGCTAGCAAGCTAAACTAGTATGCTTCTTTTTCTCTTCATTTTGTCCCTTTACCATTCATTCATACAAATACTACTTTGATACCTACCTTCTTTTTTACATAGATATTAGACAAAGATTTGTTTCTGAAAATAGATTTGATGTGAAAATATGAGTGTTCCAATCATTGACTCTGAAAACTCATCAGACTAATAATCTAGGTGCATGCTTATTTTGTTCTCTACTTATATTTCATCTTTTTTTTTTTGACTCTGATAAACTCAGTATTTAGAGTTCTTTCAACCGTCTCCCTGTGTAAAACCTATGCTTGGGAACTCACCCCGTTTTTCAAGCTGTTATGCAGTTCTATCTATGTTGGTTTTTTATGCTGCTATGTTGTTCTGTGTTGCTTTCTTAAGCTGCTATGTTGTTCTATGTTGCTTTCTTAACCTTTTATGCTGTTCTTTGTTGGTTTCTTAAGCTTTTATGTTGATTTCTTAAGCTTTTAATTACGTTCTTCTACGTTGCTTTCTTAATCTTTTGTGTTGTTCTACGTTGGTTTCTTAGGCTTTTATGTTCTGTGCTGGTTTTATGTCTGGCATTCATTTTGAAAGCAAGTGGTTGCTGTTGTAAACTTTATATCCTGCCGGCTAAAGTGTTAATTTTGGAGTAAACATATGATTCTGGGCATACTATTTTATTTTTATTTTTTTTGCGTAGTTTTATAGTTATTTATGTTAGAATGTTGTTTAATTGTTTTTGTTGGTGAATTTTTTCCTGTGGAAACTTCTGAAAAGGGACTCGACCAGGTGAGTTTTCCTCGGAGATCAAAGAAGTTTATATGTTTCGCCGAAATCTTAGCAGGGTTCCTCTCAAAATATTGACGAGGTGGCTCATATTCCTTACTATCTTGAAAGTCAGTTCAGCTATCAAAGATCCTGATATAGAAGGTGTGGTAAAATTTACTGTTATTCTTTTCTCACCTGAAGCATTTCTTGTTTGAATTTAATTTTTATTCCCTGCGTTACCGTATCAATGAACCGTATGATCATACATGTTTGGAAAAACTGTTTGAAGTCTTCAGTACAAATGAAGAACCTCAGTTATTGTAAAAATATGACTCTTTCTTTATTTTAAGTGCAGAAAACCAGTTAGAGATTTTATATTGACAGAGGATCCAATTTAAAAGCCTAAATTGTTCACTTGTTTCTTTGTCTTTATTTTACGATTTAGTTCTTATACTTGAAAATTTAAAGTTTTAGGTTCCTGTAAATGTATTTCGCGAATGATTTCAACCCCTACTTCACAATTTTTATTATTTACTGATATCCTTATTGAATTGTTCAGAGCTAACTATTTTGGCTAATATCCAGGTGAAGCTCTGTTAGATCTTTTACATTTCCTCAATGATTCCAATAAGCAAATAACGGACTGGGACGGCCATATGGTTAGCCCGTGCTTCAGTTGGTCTCATGTCACTTGTAAAAACGGACATGTCATATCACTGTAAGTTCATCATCCTAGAAAGTATTAATTTGCATGTTTGGTTAGACATTTGGAACCTCGGATCCATGTTTCTGGATGTAAAAAATACAAGTTATTCGAAGTTCCTTCAATTTGAATGTGGATCATGGATCTAACGCGAATTAAACATTCAATAAATGTTGTTTATTGCTATTATATTCTTAGTCAAGTCTCATCATCCTTTATTCAAACATCTTTACTGCATATAGGAACCTCTCAAACATTTGCAGAAATTTAACTTGTGAGTGTTACTCAATCTACAGGGCCATGGCTTCGGTTGGATTTGTTGGAACACTATCTCCCTCAATTACCAAGTTGAAATATTTGGTTAGCGTGTAAGTTGTCACCATGATAAGAAATCGATGTAAAATATATCCCAGTCTTTGGTTTAGTGAAACAGATTGACCAGTGACGTGTTTTTTTTTTCCTTACATTATAGTAATCTGTCTTGTAATGCAGGGAATTGCAGAACAACAATCTTTCAGGACCCTTACCCGATTACATTTCCTACTTGAAAGACCTACAATATCTAAATCTTGCTGGCAATAATTTTAGTGGTTCTATACCAGATAAATGGGATGAACTATCCAATCTAAAGTATCTGTAAGCCATCACTTTCCATTTCTCTGGCCTTTCATATCCTTTTATAGCTCTGTGTGTAAAAAGAGATTTGAAAATAAGATCTTCTTGGTGGGATAAGCAGTTCGAAATTGAAAATGATGGTCTCATGTGATTCAGTGTTTTGAGAATGAACAACTTCCTCAATCAACTACAAATCCTAAAGGGTCAGCGAAACTATAAAAAAATATTGTATCCAGAGACTATTTTGGTTTTTATGTTTAGTTGCTGCCATACTCATTCTTAAAATATCTGTCCATTCCCTATGTTCTTTCTTACTATAACTGACTAGTGTTTTCATTTGACAGGGATCTTTCATCTAATGCTCTTACTGGAAGGATCCCAATGCAACTCTTTTCAGTTCCAATGTTTAAGTAAATTTCATTATAACTATGTACTCATTTGAGTATTTTCTTTCAATGAAAAGCATTTCTTTACGCTCTCATTAATTTTTGTTTCAATCATTGCTTTCAGCTTTTCAGACACGCACCTTCAGTGTGGTCCTGGTTTCCAGCAGAGTTGCACTTCTAAATCTGAAAATCCAGGTTTGATTGCTTACACACAAACAGTATGGAATTATGCTTTGTTACCTATGAAATTAAATGTAATGCAAGTTGCAGAATATGAGCAATAAATGAAATAAAAACAAAAAAGGTTTGGTAGTGGCTACCTAATATTGGCATCTTCCCGCAGATTCAAGCCACAAATCAAAATTGGCAAAAATTGTACGTTATGCAAGTTGTGGTGCCTTTGCACTTCTGTGTCTTGGGGCTATCCTTACATATCGACACCATCAAATGCGTAGGAACCAAAGGGAAGTCTTTGTTGATGTTTCAGGTCATTTTTCTTTCCTTACTTAGCTTAACAAATGTCCTAGTAGCACATAAGGAAATGCTTGTCATGAGACTAATTCACACTCAAAGTTTTTTCAGATATTATTTCTTGTCTTTATCCTAATCATTCTTTTATAACGAGAATATAGAAAACATTAGTTTTAGATTTGGCTCCTGAAAATAAGCAAACAGGCTAAAGTACGTAATTTTACTTGTTAACTAAAACCCATCGGCTAATATTTTAATATATTTATGATCTGGTATAGTATTTGTTAATTTTCATACATGAAAAATAATACTTTAACATCAAAAACAACCATTTAACAACTCTATTATAGCAGTATAATAATAAAAATGGATGATTGACAAGTTAAATGAGGTTTTCACATATGGAGTTGTCAAAGTATCACTGTACCTTTCATATTAAAGACTCTGATTACTTATTTGCTAATTTAAATTGAACATTGATTTTACAAGAGTGTTTTTCAGCAGTTTTGGAAGAGTTACATCCGTAGATATATGTATATAAATACAATGAGCATCGAAGAGTATACTAATTCATTTGCACCCTCCAAGTATTATGGATGATTTTAAGAGTTTCAAGCTATATTTAAATATATAGATAACAAAGTTTTAAAAAAAGAAATTTCTCATAAAATTTAAAATTTTCTTTAATTTCATTTCAGTTCTGTTTTCTGTGAACAAAAAGGGTTGATGCATATTCCATACACCTTAGAAAAGTGATAGTAACATCTGACAAATTTATTCTCCAGGTGAAGACGAGAGCAAAATCTCCCTTGGACAATTGAGAAGATTTTCATGGCGTGAACTACAACTTGCCACCAAAAATTTCAGTGAAGGCAATATAATTGGTCAGGGTGGTTTTGGAAAAGTGTACAAAGGAGTACTCTGTGATAACACCAAAGTAGCTGTGAAACGCCTCGTTGATTATCACAACCCTGGTGGAGAGGCTGCATTCGAGAGAGAAGTTCAACTTATAAGTGTTGCAGTTCACAGAAACCTCTTAAGACTCATTGGCTTCTGCACAACCTCAACTGAAAGAATCCTTGTATACCCTTTCATGGAAAATCTTAGCGTAGCTTATCGACTGAGAGGTAAAACTACATTACTGACTTTAACATTTGATCAAGCTTCAAACTTAAGTTTCCTGAAGTTTCCTACATGTTAAGAAATGAACTTTAAGTCTAATTCAACAAAATTGACTTGTAAGATAAAGTTTGTAGCCACTTTAACTTTGTCTATAGTTGATGTAGGACTTCCAAAGGTGGCTGTTAAAAATATTTGAGAATTTTACTATTCTGATCCATCCCTTTCCAAGTTTTGTGCTTTTTGTTTAACACTGTTTCTCTATGCTGCCTTAGAATTAAAACCTGGTGAGAAAGGCTTGGACTGGCCAACAAGAAAACGCATAGCTTTTGGAACAGCTCATGGTTTGGAGTACCTACACGAGCAATGCAATCCGAAGATAATACATCGTGATCTAAAGGCTGCAAATATCCTTCTAGATGATGAATTTGAAGCTGTTCTTGGTGACTTCGGGCTAGCCAAGCTGGTTGATGCAAGGATGACTCATGTGACCACTCAAGTGCGTGGCACAATGGGTCACATTGCCCCAGAATATTTGTCCACAGGAAAATCTTCAGAGAAGACTGATGTGTTTGGATATGGCATAACACTTCTTGAACTAGTGACCGGTGAGCGTGCAATAGACCTCTCTCGGCTTGAAGAGGACGAGGATGTTCTTCTGATTGATTATGTAATTCGCCTCTCTCCATTTACTTTATACTTGGCCCTTGGAACTTTTGTGATGAATAGATTATAGTGATGAAGTTTGAATGTGCAGGTGAAAAAGATGGTGAGAGAAAAAAGGTTGGAGGACATGGTGGATAGAAATTTGGAGAGGTATGATCCAAAGGAAGTTGAGACGATTCTTCAGGTTGCATTGCTTTGCACACAAGGTTACCCTGAGGATCGTCCAAGCATGTCAGAGGTGGTGAAAATGCTGCAGGGAGTGGGGTTGGCAGATAGATGGGCTGATTGGCAGCAACTTGAAGAGGCTAGGAATCAAGAATTCTCACTCATGACTCACCAATTTGTTTGGAATGATGAATCTACGCTTGATCAAGAAGCCATACAACTTTCCAGAGCAAGATAAGCTGGAGAGTCAATTTTGAAATGTGGTAGCTTCTTCTGCCATTGAATATAATATATACATACATATACATATTTGTACTTTAATGTACTCTAAAGAAAAATGTATAAGTGCGTTTATACAATGGAAAAGAGAGGAAAGAAATGAAGGGGTTTTAGTTTTAGCACAGGCAACATGTTGGAACATGAACAGAGGGGAAGATTCAGGTTGCAGTATGTATACCACAACTGTGTTGCTTTTGTAACCTTGGAAATGCCCTGTGCTTGTATTAGTTCCTATAATCTTTCTTTTCTGCAGTTTCTTCTGGTTTTTGGTTTTCAGGGATCCGAAGGCATGAAAACCAACCAATATATATCTTGAGAAGAGAGCAGTGTTTATATTAAAAAATGATATCAATTAAATGAAACTCCTAACAAGATAAGTTATGTCTTGCCAATTGATAATATCTGCAGGTTGATTTTGCTGTGATGTTAATCTGTTTCTTAAACAATGAATGAAGTGAAAATGAGTTCATCTATAGTTATAGTTGTTATACAAATTACATGACCTTTTGACAAAAAAAATCTCTTTAGAGATTTGAGACCAATCCACATGATCAAAGTTAGAATTGGTAATGGTGATTATATGTCACTTGAAGAAAAATGGATAATTGCAAAAAGTTATGTGAACATGTACTTATTTATGACATTGTTTTTGAAATTGACCAAATCTTATTTAATTTATCACATACTTATTGAATGTTGTTTTCAAGATAAATATTAAAGATGCACTTGACCAATACATCTTGAGGTAAACAAGTTGTTTTCCGAAGAGATATGGCACAAGAGGCTTGAACATCATCATCATCATCAAATATTATTGCAATTAAGTAAAAAAAAGTTTGGCACTTTAAATATTAAAAAAGACCACTAATAATATTAAAAAGACAAGCAAAAAAAAAAAAACAAAAGTGGGATAAACCTGTACAATATACATGCCACTAAATAATCATTGAAGAAAAATTATATCATTGCCATAACATAGCAATCCCCTTGACTTTGCTTGCAGCCACCATATACTATTTTAAATATTCTTCCAGTTGGATACATAAATCAAATAACTCCATTGGAATAACTTAATTTCTTGTATTGTTCCAACAAATACCTATTTTTTGGTAATTAAGCTGCTAAAGTTCCATCATAGGATGCAAACATAGACCAAACCTAAAAAGCATATGTATCACACTGAAAACAGAACACCAAAATGAGGCAAAAAATGTGGACCCAATCAGCAGAAACGTGGGAAGGTGTGGAACAGAGAAGCGTGAGAGTAATTAAAGAGTCAAAGGAAGAAAGCATGTTGGGTTTTTCCTCTTCTTTCTCATTCACACTCACTTTCACTTTCCGTCCACAATTCCTCACCAAAGATCTCTCTCATAACACAAAAACATTATCCTCTCTTTCCAATCAATCATCATCATCAACAACCGTCCATCTTCCAAAATACTACATTAAAAATCATGGTTTGTTACAAATATTAAAAAATGCTGCTTATTATCTTAAGAACCAAAACTTACTGCGTACACGGTCACTGTCATTAATTTTTTTTAAATATATGTGATATTATATTAGTAGATGATAATGTAATATTATTAAGTGAATATATAAAATAAAATTTTATTTATTAAAAATAAAGTGAAATATATCAGAAAAGATGATGAGAGAATAACTATTGATAAATAAAAAAAAAACAGAAATAAATAATTGTATAAAAAAATTTATAAAAATAACAGTCAATTTTTAAAAATTTAATAAATAATTATATTTTAAAAAATAAAATTAGTATTTTAAAATATAAAAGAAAAATCTTATATTATTAAAGATACTTATAAAAAAAATCCTTTTCTAATGTGTCTCTTTTCGATTTTCGGCAACAAATCAAATTCATCTGTTCAAAAATTATAAAAACTTTTTCCTTTCGCACTTTGTAACGTACCAACAATGAAATTTTGATGTATCCTCTTTTTTAAATAAGAAAAAAAAAGTACGGCGCACCGCCGCCCCTAAAAAGTCAGGGACCACGACGACGTTGAAATTCAGTCAAGTGTCGTTACCAGCAATATTCAAATTTAATTTTCAAAAGAAATTACAAATATGATTAAAATATATCTATTAACGAATTACTAAAATAATTTTTTTTATAATTGTCTAACTATGCAATACAATATTTAATAATATAATACTCCAAAATTATTAGTCTAAGATTAACTAAAACAATTTATGAAGAGTAAAATACTTCCGAATTCAATATCAATACACTCAATATATATAACATATATATATATATATATATATATATATATATATATATAATGACAAAAAACTAGGTCAATAAAAATGGATGAAGATTTCTAACTCATATTAACGTAACTAAATTATTATTATTATTGATGACATTTAATTAAAATTTAGACAAATATTATAACTAAATTAGTATATTATTTAATAAAAGTTCACTAAACTAAACTAAATATAATCTATAGTTAAACTTAATAAAAATTTAACATATAACTAAACTTAACCAAATTTAAAATCAATATGAAATCAAATTTATCTTACAGCGCAACTATAGTTATAAAAAATTTAATCTATAATCAAACTTAATCAAATTTAACTTATAACTCAACTTAAACTAACCGCTTAACCTTTACCTCTACACAATACAAATTTATCATCACTAACTAACCTATATTTTTTATAATAAAATAATTGTATAGCTAATCTAAAGAGATGCATTTTGTGAAGAAATAAAATTCCAACATATTATTTCTTGCAGAAGTAGACTTTATACTTTATTCAATGTTATAAAATCAAATTTTGAAATAATTCACTTATATTTTGTAAAATTTCTAACAACTTTTCTTATATAGGAAACAATTGCGCTGATGATGTAAGTGTGATTGATTATGGCAAAAAAACTATGGTATGTATTCGTTTATTTACAATTTTGTTTTTCAATATCAATTTGGTTTAAATTAATATAATATTTCAACCTAATTTCTTGTTATCACGCTAATGCAATATTAAGTGAACCTAAATACAATATAGTGGGGTCTGCGCAAAAAAGAGACAAGGATGACTTAAAAACTCGTAATTTATAATCGTTAAGATTACATTGCCAAATATTTATTTTAATATGCATTCTTCAAATTGCATATAAAAATAATTGAATAATAAAGCCTTTTTTATTTTCTCTTATGCTATTCAATTGATCTCTTAGAACGTTTGATGGATAGATAAAGAAATGGCGAGTTGTGGTTGTTTACGATAAAATCACAGTCATTATGGAAACTTTCAAACTTTTTCATCTTTGATTTGCAGAATCACGTCATCTACTCAAACACTTATCCTCAGAATCACCTATTTTCATTTAAATTACTCATAAATGAGTAAAACATTTAAGGCGTGTTTGGATAAAATTTTAAAAAATTATTAATATATATTAAATTTAAACTAGTATACTTTCAAAATACTTTATTTTAATCAAATAATTCAAAATTAACTATATTTCAATTGATACCAAATACAAACATTTATTTTAATATTAAATAACATTTACTTAATCAAGGATATTAATAGGCGAGGCGATAATTTTTTATGAAAATTTTAGTGAAGAAAAACAAAGTTAAAAATCAGTTTATTTAGAAATTCTTAATTTTTAACTAGGGCATAAATTAATTTTAACTAAAAGAAATCGTTTATTTTTCTTAAATATCTTTATAAAATAATTTTACCCAAATATATCCTTATTTAAACTATATTTATAAGACCAGTACTTCTTTCCCAATAATAATAAAATCTATGCTAATATCAAGTCATACACTTTACTTTATTGAAAGACTTTTATGTTATTAGATAAGGAAAATCTCAACTGTCTTATTTCCATTTTTAGGACTAAAAAAATCAATTTATTCAAAGTACACCATCTAATAGAAATATTCTGATTTTATAAAAACTCACGAAGAACATAAATATTCATAATATGTGTCAAATTTTTAAGAAGTACTATCTATATATTCATATGTATGATGAAGAAATGTTATCTAAAGATAAGAACAAAGGAACGGACAAAAAATTCCGTACGTGTAGATTTTGACTAAGAAGACAAACTTTGACTCCTTTTAATTTGTAATACGGTGCCGTGTTGCACTGCGACTTTTGTTATGTATTACTCTATTAGATCTAACGGTTAGGATCTGAATAAAATTAAAGTATATCCGTAGGATGCTTAGCCATAGTTATTGTGACATTAATTTGATTATGACAATTGTCACGTCTTCTTATTTTGATTGATATTTTTATAATTCCCCTCAAATCGAAGCGTGCAACAATACATTGAAAACAAAAATCTAAAAGAAAAGATAAGGTTTCATATGAATACTTTATTTTTAAATAAGTTTGGCATAGAAAAAGCAAAATATTCAGAAAACGATAAAGTACATCCACATCGTAATTTTTGCTTTTGCATGAAAAATCACTCCATTTATTGCTTAGTGGGTGTCGCGTATTTGTTTCTAGTTTCACGGATCTTCTAATTTTTAAGTTAAAAGTGCCAAAAAAAACTAATGTCTATGTAACTTGTATTAGACCCACTTTATATGTGCTAACAAATACTCTATGTGTCCTAAGGTTGAGGCCATCATCAAGATGAGTGAAATTGGTTAGTTCATGTTTAGAAACTTGTAATCATTTAAACATCACTTCAATTTATAATTTTTTCCACCAAATACTTATAAAATGTTTAAAACATAAAATATCTGAAAATCTAATTAACATAATTGAAACAACTTATTATAAAATAAAATATATTGAGAGAGTACTCAGGTAACAAAGAGTTCAATAAATTTTTCACAAACAAAAAAAGTGATTGGTCTATTTAGGAGAGAAAATTTATTAGGAATTGGAGAGAGACAACCTTATGGAAATCTTAGCCAACTCACATAAAAGACACACATCACTTTTAACCAAAAATTTATTTCAATTCAAAATTTTAAAGCAATGGATTTATGATCTTCAAACTTATATGTTGACCAACTTTTTTATTTTTATCTAATGTGAGACATAGTCTTACATTTAGATTCTCAACAATCTCACTCTCAAATGTGAGTTCCTTCCACATTAGTATATTTTTCTTTGAGTGAAAACATTTCCAACCACAAATACTCATTTCAACTAATCATCAACTCTGATGATACCGCAAATTGTCTATTGAAGGGAGAATTCATTAGAGAGAGAACAACACTAATGAAACCTTAGTATTTTCTATAAGGAATTGACAATACCTCACAACAAAATGATGTCACAAAGAAAATGAACAAGACATTCTTAGAAAGAGCTTGTTTCATGCTCTCAAATGTTAGTCTCTACAAATAGTAAAAAATGTGGTATTTACAACAAATTGTTCAATGCTACATTATTTAAGTGTTGAGCTTATTTTCATTTTAATGAAGGGAAATTGGATGCAAGCTATGAGATCCTATATGGGTTACAAGCTATGAGATCCTAAGGTGTCAAAGCTCGTGATTATCAAAGATGTGAACTTTTGATGAGATAATAATACTTACCGCAAACCAACATGATAACCATGCTAACAAAATTGAAGTTAATGATACTAGATAAATAGTAGAGCTTGAACTTGAACTAAAGTTGTTAAACAATAACTAGAGGAGACATAAGATATCATGGTAACAAAGCCTCAATATGTAAGATAGGTTACACCAAAAAAGACAGGCCAGAAAACCTTAAATATAAGTAGATTTTGTCGCTTTATTCCACATGAAAAAAACATTGATGAACAAGAAACAAATTCAGGTAATCAAGCATTTAATTTTAATGAAGCATCACAATGGATTGATGTTATGAAAAAATAACTTGAATCTCTCCATAAAGATTAAATTTGGAAGCTTGTCAAGAAACCAATTCATTAGAAGATTGTGGGTTGTAAGTGGATATTGAAAATTTTAATATATTCATTAGAAGATTTAATATATGTTATATATTAGTATCCAAAATTTTTTAGACATCTATACAAAAATTTTAACACTTACAAAATATTTGTTAAATATTCATCCATGTATGAAAGGTGTATGATAATTATGTTTCGTCGATGATTTCAATATTTACTTAATTAAGAGAGTTATATTGAAAAATTTATAGAAAGATTTGAAATATGAAATGCAAAACCAGTTAATATTCTCTCAAGTTATTTGCAAAAATGTCATCTCAAATTCAAGAGAAAAATGATTTATGTCAAGTACCCTTACCATAACATAATTGGAAGTATGACATGTGATATTTATTTATATCAGATCAATTATTTTACACTAATGAATGTTGTTAGCTGTTAACTAATTCAAGAAGACTTGCAAAAAAAAAAAGTGAAGTATATGGTTACATATTTAAAAAAAAATATGTAATATTAGATTAGTGTTTAAAAGAGAAATCAACAAAACTATTTTTCATAACATTTAATTTTATAATTCATATTACAGAAGAAGATATTAGTTGTATATATCCTTTAAATTACATAGTATTTCTGTTAAATAAATAACATTACAACAGAGAGAATGATATTAAAGTTATAAATTATTATATGATAATTTATTTATTAATAAATATTAAAATATAAAGGTGTTTGAAGAAGAATCATATTCAAACATATATTTCAAAAAACTAATTTACTATACATTACTTCTTTTATTGATAAAGCTTTTCTTTCACCACTTACATTATATAAATACGTTCGTTATTTTTCTTGAATGCTATCAACACAATATTATGTATGTGGTATTATTTTTACCTACATAAGCTGCACCAACCATATTGTTTGAATAAAATTTGATTTGATGTCCACATCTGCTACCATGGTCCCTCCATTTCCGGAATGGGACGGCACTCAGACGGAGGGTTTCCCCACTCAATTTCTATGCATACCAATATTTTTTTTTTTTTTATTATTATCCCAAATTTACAACCTCAATTAGTGTCTCTCTATATAAAAAATAGAAGCACACCCACATAGACATTGTGACGAACTTAGCACCAAGAACAATGGGTTTCCTCTCCGAACAAGAACTGAAGAAGATGAAGGTGAAGAAGGGTTGGCTTGCGGTTGAGGTAGAAGAAGAATCGGAAGAGGGTGGTTGTGGCGAAGGCTCTCACAGATTTATGATCCCAATTTCGTATCTTTATCATCCTCTCTTCAAGAACCTTCTGGATAAGGCGTACGAGGTTTATGGGTACCACACCCAAGGTCCTCTCAAGCTCCCATGTTCAGTCGATGACTTTCTTCATCTCCGATGGAGAATCCACAAAGAAGCCACCACCACCCACCATCTTCATCATCACCAACCTCATCATCGTCAACTTTCTCACTCCTTCTCTTTCACCTCTTGTTGATTTCCACTTTCTTCAACACCGCTCTGTAATTACACACTGGAAGAGATCAAAGTTTGCACTGCATGCTCAAGTTTTTCTTTTCTCTCTCTTTTTCGTTTCTTTCTATATCATCGGATACGCCACGTGTGGTTCATGTTCATGTTCATGTTCATGTTCATCCACTGTACAGAAAATTAGAACTGGTTAGTAAAACAAGAAAAAGAAAAATCTGACTTTTAGTGATGTAATTTTGGTTTGCCAATGGTTTTCCGATCTGAGAACAAGACATGGTTATTGATTCAGGTTGTTACTGATGCGATATATATTAACTGATGTTTTTAATGTTAAGAGATACATTTCTAAACAAATTAATTTTAAAATAAATACAAATTATTAAACTAAAGAAAAAAATTGAGGTAGGTGAGATACGACATAAAAAATCATATACTATTAGAGTAGAGTATTATGAGAAAAAAAAACTACACTTAATTATATTAATAATGATTTATAATGAAATGACATTCAAATTGTTAATACATGATGATAATAACGAGTGTTTTTAGGCCCACGTGAATAATAGTGAATATAAAAGAAATACTTATTAATTAAAGGAAACACTTTTGTTATATTAAACTGTAAAAATAATTGAACACTTTTTGGGAGTTGTTATATGCATTTAAAAAGGTATTAAATTGTGTGTAATTACAAACCATCCATATGGGAATGGTTTTAAAATATGTGTGGATGAACTAAAAGGAACATCTTTTAAAGTAATAAAACTAAAAGAAAGAAAATTTTCTAATTAAAGGAATACAATAATAGACTAATTGAAAAATGTGGAGACATATAATGTGAAGAAGGGTAAGTAGTTGTTGATGGTTTGAATGGTGATGTTATTTAGAAAGATTTGATTGGTTGAAGTTGCAGTGTTATGATAATTGAAAGAGTAAAGTTAATGGAAGTTATTGACAGGTTTAGGAGTGAGTGGTGGTCTTATTCAGAATGAGTAACTCAGGGATATGCTCTTTGAATAAAGCAAAATTTTGTGGTCTTGTGTTCATTTTCTATCTCCCTCCTTTTATTCCTAAAGGTTACTCAAAACTTTCAAATTCATTTTGGTCAGAAAGAGCCTGTCCCATCTCTTATCAAATAACCAATTATATTCATTTACGACTCTACATTTTTGCTTCATTTTTTAATATATTTTAAACATTAAAATCAATGTAGATCATAAACGTATTTTTGAAGATAAACAGAGAAAAAAAAAACCTTGAAAAAAAAAAAGAGAATTCAAACTCATTGAGGCACCTCCAATCATTCACCAACATTTACTTCAATTGTCACATGATGCTCCTCTTCATTTCTTCCCATTCTTTCAAGATCTCACTTATTCCTCTTAAAATTTGAAAGTGTTTGATTATGTAAACAAAATTTTTTGTGTGTTTTATTCATAAAACAAAACTTTATAAATATCTTGATCGGAGTTTTCTTAGTTCCTGAATTTTCACTACATATGTCAAAGGGTTAAAAATGTTTTTTTAGTATTTGATCTGTGATGCAAAATTAAAATTTGTCTTTGTTTAAAACTTTGATGTATTATTAGACGGTTAAAAAATGAATTAATACGATCCTTTTAACTCAATTACGTTAAATTTTTTTAAACGTGCCAAACATCTTTTACATTGACATTAAAAATAGAACGTGTCAAACAATATAAATAATTCAAATGATAACATGAGACGTGTTTCACACGTAAAAAAAAATTAACGTTAATGGATTAAAAGAATTATATCCCGTCAGTTTTAAAATACTAAGACAAAAATAATCAAAGTTTTGGATAGGAACAAATTTTACCTTCGCATTAAAATTCAGGGAGTAAAAACATATTTAACCCAAAGTTTAATTACTTAATTTTTTTTCTTATATAAAAAATTTATCTTTTTAATTCCTTGTAGTTCATTTTAGTATATATATATATATATATATATATTGTATTTTTAATATCTTTTAATTCGTATAAGCTTAGAGGATAAAAACTAAAAAAAGTTAAAAATAATATTTGTATAAACTAAAGAGATTCAAAATGGAATGAATTGAGATTAAAACAGGACTTTTTTAAAATATAAAAACAAAAAGGTAACTTTTTTTAAAATTATAAGAATTAAATAAGTAATTGAACCTAATTAAATTATTTTTTTTAATGCTGATTTGATTAAATATGTCTACTCATTTTCAAATATGTTACAAAGTGTTAGATAGTAAAGTCCAACTCGCTTCATTCTCAACAAGAATTTAGGTAAAATGGAAAGAAAGCAATAAACGCTTAGTGAGCAAGTTTTTTTCTTTTAGTAGTAACTGGGCCATCTCATGCCACGCTGGGCTTTACTTTTTAGGCTACTTTTTCCTGCAACTCCATATTATTTAGCTGCACCCCCATTACAGTGACATTTTATCTTTGGTGAAAGTAACTTCCGAGTTCCTATTCTGAAAATTTTCCAGAACAATACTTTCAAAATTTTCAGAACAGGACAGAATTTTTAGAATAAAATTTTCTAAACGTAATTTCTCAAAAAAGTTTTTTTGAAACACATGAAAATATTTTGGAATGAGTTTTCTTTACAAAATATTGAAAACATATATAATATATCTTCCGGGATAAGTTTTTCAGAATAAGGTTTTCGTAACACATTAAATGTGTTTTAAAATCAGCTTTTTCCCACAATACATTCTCCCTTTTTTTACTTCATCTGCAACGTTCATGGCGCAGCGGTGTGGAGCAAGGAAGAAAGGCATTTTAACCTTTCTCCTATTTATATGGTGGTGGAGTTAGTAATAAGAGGGGTGAATGAAGAAAATACCTACTTTATATTAGAAAAGGCCTGAGATTAGGTTATGGGCTAACTCGCTTGTTAACGTTGTTTCATGTTCGTCTTTTGATATATTTCTTGAAACAAAAACGAGGGATATCCTGTGAGTAGACATGAAGCTTATAGCTTTAAGAATCTATTTTGCACTCAAAATGTTTGTGTAAACAACTTAACTGAATGCTTGTTCAATAAGTTCTTATCAGAACTTATAGAACTCAAGCCATTTTCAAAGCCTAAATAAGGTTCTCAACAAAATATAGTCCAAAAAAAAAAATTGGATGTCCAAGCTTTTCCCTATTAAGTTCTTTGGTATATGATTCGGTTAAGTATTGAATAAAAGGTTTCAGCAGTTGGGGGACATGACCATGAATAATGCAGGTGTCATTAATTAAAAAATTTCACAGTCAAAAGTTGAATGTGGTGCCAATCACACCAGTTTCTTGAAAGCCAGTTAATCATTTTCTGAACTTAGCCGATTTAGTGATTAGAACATTATTATTGCAATTATTGTGTTCGCCTAGCTAGATTCTACTCAACTTTGTGCTTTGGCTTTAAATGAAAATAGTGTGTTGCAGTGCTGTTGGGTATCAAACACCTAGATATCCGGTAGTTCCTGTAATTTTGTTTCCTTTTTTTCATTCCAATTTTATTAATTTTTTTTCCATCTTCTTTCTTAGGTGTCCTTAAGTTACTTGATAAAATTATGGTTAACTGACAATTTTTAAAAAAAATTTAACTACCCATTTGACTTTTTTGGTGAATCATCTTTTCCTTTTAGTTCTCACATTTAAAAAACATCTCCTTTAAATCTTTATTTATTTATGCATACCATTTTTAATTTCTTTATAGTAGGTATTAAAATTTATATATAGAAAAATTAAAATTTAAAACAGTGTGCACGAATTTAAATGAAGTAAAAAGTATAACTTTACACTGATATGGAAAGTAAATGAATACTTAAAGCTTATATTTAGAATATTGTTTGTGTTTGTAGTTGAGTTGTTGAAGACATGACTGTTAATTAAATGAGTTCACAGATTTGACTGTTAAGCTAATGTCATGCATTGACGTAAACTCGGTGTCTTGTGGTGTCTTGCTTCTCCAGAACGTAGAAAGCTAAAAGTGTCGAATCAAAAAGCCCGAAAAAGAAAGAAAACCATAAAGATAGGGTTTTGCATGTAAATCCCAGTCACCTGTCGCTTAAGTTGAAGCAAATTAATTAGCTGCACAGACGAACCAACCATAGCCTAATAATACCCTAAAAACATTTTAGTATTGTTGCACTTTATGAAACTTACAAAAAAAAATAAAAAATGGTGGCTTTCTGTGAAGAATTCAGTCTGAGTCCTAATGTGTGTATAGTTTGATTTGATGTGAATATCTACTTTTGATGCTATTTCCTTCCACCTGAGGAGGTGGAGGATTATGTTGATATAAATATTGAATTTTGATTGATGTAATGGTTTTGCAAGAGAGATGGAGACATGAAGAGGAAGAAGCATTTAGGAGTAGCAGAAACTGGGTACGGGAGTGGGTAGTTAATTATTATTATTATTAGAATATGAAAATGGCATTACAGTGGTCCTGTAATTCAGGTTTGTTTGGTGGCATTAATTAGCTGGTATTAAGTGTCCTTTAAAACATAAAGCTAAAGTGTTTGATGTGTGGAAAATGAGAAAGATGGATCTTTGGATTCCCCCTCGCGGTTGACATGCACGGATCTTCATATATAAAGTGGATCGTAATAAATGTCTGCGCTGATTAGTCAAAACATTGGGACATAGCTTTCCTGTTCCTCGACAATGGAGACTCATTTATTTAACCATAACTGTGATTTATTAGTTAGAACATAATTTTGTTATGATGATGTGCAGTGTAGGGAAGAAGATGCAGGCGATATGTGAATTAGGGGAGGGCCCGAGAAATACGGTGGTTAAGAAGAGAAGAGCATTATGATGAGGCCATAATTGAGAAATAAGGTGGTCCCCACCGGAACAGTAACCAAACATCTATCTCATGTATGTGTGGTCCCCCACGTGAGGCATGTCTTGAATTCCCACCACGTGCTATTGTCCCCCCGCCATGGGACCCACGCTCCGCCGTACCACCCGGCATTTATTGCTATCACATGGTGGTGCCTGCAGCGTAGCATGCTCGGAGAATCTCACCCGTCCGTTCCACGCTTTCATGTAAATTAGTAATCAGTGGTTAATATGCATTAAACAGTTTGTTATGTTGTGGTCCAGGATTAAATGCGAATGGTGCTGTGTCTTGTACTGCTCCTCGTTACTCGGGTTGTTTCATTTCACTCCCTTCTCCCCATCCTACGCTCCCGCTGACACCGACATCTCCCCTTCTCTTTCTCACCCTCCGATCACATCTTTCACGCATTCCCTATTCGCCGTCTTTCCCATGACGTCTTTCACGCAACACATTTCTTCATTATTATTTCATTATCATTATGTGTCTTCTTCACCAACTCCATGCATGCATCATGCATCTTCTTCTTCTTCTGCATTCTCATGATCATCTTCTTTTGGTTTATTACATGGATTAGTAAGACAAAAATAAGATACCGTTGCATGAATTCAATTTAATGAATTACATGGAATTGCTCTACCTACTCAAACTACCTACGTATACTAGTAGGGACATGCTATATCTATACTTTCATAATGCATCCCTATTTAATATATATTATTATCATCATCACAAAAACAATACTTATTACTCAGCTTAATTATTTGTTATCATAATAATTAATATCACAAATCCTAATCACTATAGATGTAATACAAAAAGCAGATATTTTGTTAATTCTACTACACCGTAATTAACCACGATGCTTTGTAAAAAAATGTAAAAAATACTATCAACTTTGATGGTTAGATTATCGTCCCAAATAAATTTCATTAATTCTACTTTTAAACATTTTGGTGTTAACTTAGTGACTATGTGTCAGATAAATATAAGATTATTTTATTAATGAAATATCTGATTATGTTCAAATTTTATAAATAAATGTAATACACACAATAAGAATTTACAAGTTATCAGTTAATAAAATTTAACTTAGTTACATGACGTATTCAATTACAAACACATCCTTGTATGCAGGTGAGAAGAATAAATTTAGATGTACACACCGAACAAATGTAGAAAAAAAAAATCAGAGTTTAACTAGTTAATTAAGTACTTTAATTTTTTTTAAGGAAATTAGCCTGCTGTCGTTATACTGTTGACCATATTTAAATTATATTTTGTGCTTGTCTCTCTTTTTCTGAAGCTCTAACACATATTTAATGTCTATGAATGTGAGCAACGGATACAAACTTTAACGTAATCTTGCTCATTATGTTAAAAATTGACACGTAAAATTAGTATTTAAATATTCATTTTAATATAATAAAATTGTATTTCTTGGATTAATGTTAGAAAGACATTCCATAACAAGTTTGATGCATGAAGTGTGCATTAGGCAAATATTATTATATTTACTTAAATGTTCACTAATAATTCGATTAAATGACTATTTACTAAAATTTTATCACATAAATATTGCGTTGTAAACTTACAATAACTTATTTTGATATTACTATGAAAAATGTTTAAAAAACTCATTAGAAATACAAATTATTTTTATAAATTCAAGTAATTTTTTCAACCAGTCTCTAATAATATTATTATTATTGTTATTATCTTACAATAAAATTATGCTTATACGCTATAAAATCTGAAATATTCTTTAATTGGTGAGAAAGAATTTATATATTACCTAAGACACTGGGTGCTTCAACACTGAATATATAAAAGTTATAAAAAATAAATGCAAGGTCACATAATGTAATGTAAAAAATACCATAAACTTTCGACATCACAGAAAGTCCAGTACCATTTGTCTGTTGGATTTATATTTTAAAAATTGTAGAAAGAGTGGATTTTATTAATTGTAGTTCCAACAGTTCTACTATGATCAAGATTTTAAGTCATAAAATCAAAACGGATTAGACTAATTTTTTTCAAAAAGTAGTTATAAACCTACAACAATAAGATCCTCACATCGCTCTCCTTGAATTTTCTTAATCTCGCTTTTATTCTTTCCCAATTAATTATTGAATTAAAATATCGCAAGTTAGTATAAAATTTATTTGAGTTTGCTAAACAATTTTTTTCTCTTCATCGACCCATTTAACTAATCCCTCAAATCTGTTGACATATACATCCAGAGTTTTAAAAGGCTTTGGGTCCTAAACCATTATCATGCAATGACTCTAACTAGCACAAAATTTTTGCACTTAATATATATCACTCTAAGAAACATTTAATTTTGGGTAGATAAATTTTAAAAATAATCTAGAGACTAATTATAACTTTTTATTCATAATAATTACTATTTTAATAATAAATAATAATTTATTTTATAAATGAATATCTAAATTGGTCATTATAGTCACTAACATTTTTTAATCATTAAAATTGATTGTTAATGGAACATTTTTTTTTTTATAATGGATCATGATGACTCTCCACTACATGTTCAAAAGATTTATTACTAATAAAGTATGAGTTAACTATATAGAATGTTATGATAGTATTGTCAACACAAGATTTTACGGTACAACTTTTGTGAATTTTTTCATATACTATATATATATATATATATATATATATATATATATATATATATATATTTTTTTTTATATATATATAAAAGCTAGATTAGCTAATCAAGTCAGATGAATTGACAAAAATCTTATTGGAAAAGTCACATAAAACAAGGTTCAGTTTAATTTTACACTTCAGGATTGAATGCTGACTAAACTTTTTTAAACTCACCGGTGGAAGAATTTTCACAATGTTAAATAAAATTATTTGTAAGAAGGAATATCATCAGTATTTTTTTTTTAAAATACAGGTTTTTCTTGAACACCTTACATATATATTTATACAGAAACGATAGGTAAGAAAGATATATAGTTTGGAAGAAAACACATGCATATGGTAGCTTACACGAAAGGAATAATAAAATTGGAAGGATAAGAAATAAGGTAAAATAATATGGGAGGGTAAGAAAAAACATTTACAACTCAGAACTCAGTTGATGGATCGTTAGTTTCTTGAAACTGTAAAATGAGATGACCTATAAGAAGGTAGACATTGGACATGACACTGGTTTCAGTCAGAAGTGTATATCATACTTTTTATCTGCTACTCATATTACCTAATATGCAACACCTCCATTTTTTTATAATATCTTTCTCATTAATCACCATTTTATTTCATATTCAATTATAACATAAGTGAACATGGCACACGTATAAATCCTTGTTTTTCCAGTATGCTCACACGCACACGTATATATAGAGAAGGTATTTATATATTAACGTCCTTTAAGTGGCTGGATATGGTTGAAGCTTAATTAATGCGATCATAACTTCGAGTGCCAATATTTGAAATGGGGTGAAGTATTAGTTGCTGTAATGAGTTCTGAAACATTATTTTTCCAATTTATCTGGGAGAATGAGTGAGTGATGGCTACAAACATTTTTATGAGACTCATAATTTTTTCTACTGAGTCCAATAATTGACGAGACTGGTGTAGAACAAAAGGCTGAGACTATTTTCTCTAGCTCAACTAGACCACACAGGTAGGATGAAAATTTTTCTTGGCTAACACGTTCACTGTGGCTACTTCTTCACATATTTATAAGCTGTTTTGGTATTGATTTTATGGTGAATGTTAAGATTAAGAAGAGAGTGTTGGTGGGTAATTAGATAGATAGATAGAGAGAGAGAAAGAAAAGTGAAAAAGAAAGGAAGAAGAGTGTGTGATTGTGATATGATGTGGCCGTGCGGGTAACGTATAGTACAGAGGAGTTTGAAAGTAGGGATAACAAAAGGCTAAAAATAATAAGGCAATGATGAAAGAATCGCATTAAAGACATAGTTGTCTCGTGTCAAGTGTATTTTAAATACTCATTTTGTCTTCTTCTCTGTGTTTGACTACCACCAACTGTTGGTAGCAGGTAACAGGTAACAGGTCGGTTGGTTGACCGGCACCATCAGGTAATTCCCATGACAATATATCTTTTCATTTTATTAATATTATTAATTCATGTCATTATTTATATATATAGTATTGTATTGTTAGTTTGTTACTGAATTAACGTTTGGTAACTGAATTTAGTAAAATTTTGGAGTAAAAGTCGTGTAACATGAAAGAATTTGTGCGTGTTTTGTGGCGTGGAGTGAAGAAACGTGGTACGAAGGATTGTTGTTTATGATGTTGTTATGTTACAGGTGAGGAGTTAGTTTAAGTTCCGTTTTGCATAAGCTAATTTTGGAAGATCTGAATGGGTGAGTAAAAAGCAGCATTAGTGTGGTGTGAGTCAGTGCTTGGGCTTATCTCTCTCTCTTTCTCTTATATAAGAAGGTATATGTGGGTTAGGGTTTTGAGGGAGAAAGAAGGAAACGCGTTGAGATGGGTTGGTATTGAGGGGAATGTTGGCTGGCTCGAGGCTTTTCACAAACGAGGTTCACAGTGGATGGAACTATAAGGCTTCGGACCAGGCTTCATTCCCCTCAAAAGTACTTCCTTCATGGATCAGTTTCTACTTTCACTTCAAACACAACACACATCGATCTCATGTTTTTTTGTTTGTTGTTTGTTTCTGCCTCACATGATGTTCTTTCCCTGCAAAGGTGAGGTTGAGAGGAATGTTGTCTGGCTCGAGGTCATGGAGGAGGAGGAGGAGGAGAGTTCTCAGATCAACTCTTTTTCGGTCAAAGTTTCCAATGGAAATTTACCCTCTAACACCAAAATGATTCTCGGACCAGGCTTCATTCCCCCCACCCAACTTTTGCTATTTTCTTTCTCACAATCTTCGTACTTCAAATTTGCATGCCCCCATGGTAACCTTTCTCTTTCTTTCATCTTTCTCTCAATTTTTAACACTGAATAATGCCCTTTTGCAGCTTCTTCTTGCAGGGTCAGAATTTTCGACTCACAAGCCATATTCTTTTGTTTTACCTGTAAATCTTTGTAAAGGTTGTATTTTTCGTTGTGAATACATTAGCTTCTCCCAAATCAAGAGCTTCTGTGATGATGGGTTAATCAATTTGTTTACATGTATAATGGCTTAAGAAACAACTTTGAGTTTGCTTCTGTACAGAGTATTGTTGTGTAACCATGCTCGAGTTTCGCATTTAATTTGAAGGCATTTCGTATCAGTGAAGAATCAATCCATGTTTCAAATGTTTTTGGGTATTATTTTTTCTCTCTCTCTCACGTTCACTCATGGAGAGAGCGCAAAGCAAATGAAATCTGTCTAGTTTTGTGGATACTAATTGTATATTAAGATTTGAGAGTAAGAATATATTAAGAAAAAAGTTGGGTAATTATCGAAGGCCCTCACACCTGCGGGAATGTTTATTTCACGTGGACAAGAAAGGTGAATGAAAGCATCAACAGTGAAAACCTATCAGATGTGAAATTCTTTCTTTATCTGCAACTAGCTGCTATACCCTCTTAGGTCTTTCTAGCGTTTCAAAACATAACATCCCTCTTCTGAAGTCCTTTCAGCTTTGAATAATGTTTCAGCTTTTTGTCAATTAACCTGTTTTCAGGCCGGTGAAAAATATAGGGAAGGCAACTCCATAATTTACTTGGGAAAAAGGCTTTGCCATCATTTTCATCAACATCTGAATGAATGTACTTCAGGTAAATTAACAGTTACCCAGTAAAGCAAGTAATAAATAGATATTTAATAAGCTATTAAATTTAATTATAACACTTATGACATGCATGTACAACAACTCCTCCAAATGAATACTCCCACAACTCTAAATACATATTAATGTGGGTGATGTAAGGTTTTGAAACATGATGCAGTGTTGAATTTATTATGGTTTTGTTGTGTAGTGAAATGACAGTGACGAGTGTTGAAGGCATGCACTCAATAGCTGCTGAGAAGCATATGCTAAAGGAGAAAGAGTAATGAATGAAAGAAGATAGAAGAGAAGAGAAGAGAAGAGAAAATATGTGCTGGAACAGTTAACGAGAAGAAAGTGAGAATCAGGAGAAGCTATGTGTCTATGATTATGATCTATCTATGACCACACCACGCAAGCTTCCATTATTATGACGACCCAGATGTGTGTATCTAGCTGCATGCATAACTAAGCTGATGCAAACTAAACCTGGAAAAAAGAGAAAGAGAAAATGCAACTTCTTTTCTATTAGGAGTCTGATATGTGTGTTTTAGTGTAATGTATTTATGGAGCTTCTAAAGCTGTTGAAAATTCAGAAACCATCTCCGGAAAAGGTTGGATCAGCAATATCAGGTTCATGAGCCTTTTCGTGGAGTCACTGTAGTAATAGTGAGATGAGATCTTTTAGCATTTCAAATTGAAAAGCATTTGGAGAGAGATAAGGAGAGAGATAAAGAGAGAGAGAAAGTAAATGTAGAGTATCTGATATGTTTCTTGGGAAATGAAACTAAGAGAAAGACACAGCAACTCGGGGACCGTTTCATGACAAACTTGGTCTCTTTAAAGAAGTGAAACAATTGCACTTCTTTATTGTTCACACAGCTTCATTGTTAATTTATTATCATTTTAACTAGCTCCTACTTTTTCTTCTGTCACGCACCCAGCAACAAAATCTTCAAAAACCAGTTATATATCAATAAACAGATTCAAAATAATCCCTCTTACGTTTGTTCACTCAACAATAGTACAGTGATAATAATTAAACTTGTGTAATCTCGCACCTACCATTTCTTTTTTTATTCAAAATACCATCCGTACAATTATTTAAGCTCCTGCAACAACAAGATCATAGCTTTGTTTTCATGTGTAAGCATATATATGACGCATGAAACTATATCTATATACTACTGTTTACTATTCAGTCAGCTCGATGCCACAGCATAAAAAAAAAGGTTAAAATAACGAAATACAGTGTTGGTATAAGTTAAAGTATTTGGCTGCTGAATCATTTCATTTGAAATGTACAGATTTGGTTTTTTCAAAGTTTAAACCCTGAAATATGATTACATAGTATTGTTTTTTAGCCATATCTCCATTTAAACGAGTGATTTTTGCAGTGGATAGTTTGGTTTGTTGTATTTGGGAGCATAGATAGAAGGGGAAAAGAGAGGGACAAAATGATTTGGTAAGGAAAAAGCAGTGAAAGGAAAGGGACAAGGAGATAATACAATCTCTCAGGGAGGATTGGAAAAGGAAATATAGTACTAAAGAGTGTCCATATATGTCTTCATATTCGTTTTGTTTTTAACCTATTGCATGTGTCTTAATCCAATACAGCTTCACATAAACTTAACAGTACTTCTGCAACTTCCTTCTTCACTCATCCAAACCTTACCCAGTGATCAAACATCATACATGATATACATATATATAAATATATATACATACACACACGTGTGTGTGTGTAATCTTTTCATTCTCAAACTATATCAGTCACATCTCAAATCCTCCCTAAGTCCTTAACAAGCTGCATAACCAAATGTTCTTAGAACAAGTGTGCTTAGAATGATATGCTGAGTTTACCAGCTTATTTTTTAGAAGTTCCAGTATTTATTTTTCTCTTTTTATTCTTCTAAATAAAAACATAACTGGTTATTAATTCTATCGTAATTAAAAGGTTAGTATCTTTTATTTTGTATCATAACTCATGGGGAACTTGGTAAAACTGACTCAAAAAGTAGAATTATCAATCATCATATATTATATTAAGGATGCTATAAAGATCAAATAGAAACTTGTTTATTTAACACGAATTAAATATATAGACCTAAATGAATTTATTTAATTAAAGTGCAGAGTGCATCAAAAGGTTAAATTAGTTTATGAATAAAAGAAACTATGATAAAAATAGTGAGATGAAAAAAAAAGTCAAAATTTAAAAGTTCAAATGTTGCATTAAAGAACATTTTTTAAAAACATTATATAAAAGGCTATAGAGTTTTGGAGTTTAATAGTATTATGCTGTCATTGAGTATGAGATATAATTTTCAAAAGTGTAAAAATTGACAAATCTATCATACATGCTTGAAATTAAATTATGATACAAAACGAGTTTACATTGTCGGCATACAAATTTATTTTGAGTCATCATAATAATGTATTCTGTTGAGACGTCTAATTCAGTGTAATAAAGCTTTTGAAAATAGAGAAATGCGTATAAGAATGTGATTACTTAGATATGAATAATTCAAAGAATAATAAAGGTGTTGGGTGGTGTGAAGAGTAGCATGAGACAGATGGCACAGACATACTCATCTGTTTGCCTAAAAGATGGAGAAATTGATGCTTAATTAATGAATTATCACATGATGAGAATGGTGAGAAGCATCCAACAAACAAATAAATGGAAATAATAAATTAAAAAAACCTCCCATTTGTACATGCGTCTGTCCCCTCACCAGCTTGCCAAATTAATTGTGATGGACAACTATACGTGATTGCTGCTACTTGCATAGTGCCACGCTGCTGACAATATATGCAATAAAAACTAAGACAAGTCATTTATTTAGTTATCAACAAATTTGTTTTCTCACTTTTGTTTGATAGTAGGAAGAGAGAAGAAAAAAAATGTGAAAAAATAAATAGAATAAAAAAAATTCAAATTCAAATTGTTATTTTCTACCAATCAATTCAAATTCTATTTCAAATTTTTTGACTTATTTCTCCTCAAAATCAAGCACGTCATTCAAATTTAAATTGCTTACGCTGATTTACCACCATCATGCATGGCCATTTATTTTAGAATAATGGTAATTTGACATACAAATTTTTTACATTCGTTTGAACTCAATTGCTACCATTACTATTCATCCGAGTAATTCCGATATTCGTGGAGCGATTCGCTAAACACCAACAACCAGGTCCAAGAATAAGACACTTCTACCAATATAAAGGTAAGCGGAATCTCCATGTCAAAACATTCCAATATCTGTTAGGCTACATTTAAAATATATTTAACTAAATATTACTTTTAATTACTAGGATGAAGTTTGAATATCAATGTCTTCTGCTTTTATAATCCACTATGAACACTAACAAAAATGTTGATAAAAAAAAATGTTATAACACAATGGTAACAACAAGGATTTGATAAAATGATATTTTGCCGGGTTACAATATACAGAGCGTGGGGTTAGACGCAACGCAAACAATAAACGGAAACCTAAATGATGCCGCCGCACATTTTTCACTCTTACTAAATTTATCACTTGGTAGAGCTAATCTTTCTGTCTCTATTTCCAATATATTACCAAAAATGGTGCTATGAAAAGAATTAGAAGACAAAACAGCCAAAATCCCACGTATAGGGTGTATGTGCAACTATGTATAATGCGTGCTGAGCCTGAGATGGATCTTTATGAAAGATTGATGGCCATATCCTGGAGAAGAACTTTCTTCTGAGATGCATTAATAATTCCCTTGCACTCGGCATCTAGTAATACCTCTGTCATAATTGCAGCTGCTCTTCCTTTAGGTTCATTTTCTGAAGTCTTCCTCATCGTGAATGCCTGAATATACAACATAAAACCCTCATGCATTCAGAATTCTAGTGAACTCAACTGTTCACATTTTCTAATGCTCAAATTTGAAGACATCAGTAAAAATAACAAATCATTTCTTTAAAATATGTTTACCCAAAAACGTGAACAAAAGGTTTTGTTTTCTGTCTATCCCTAAAGTCAGCTCAATGTCAATACCCAATCCAGCCTTCCACATGTTAAGGTCAGCGATAATTATTCTTTCTAATCAACAAGGGAAAATTGAGACCAGGAAAAATCTAGTTGGAGGGGTAAAGGTATCGGATAATAGAAATCTGTTCGGCTTTTCAGACATTAAAACCCGTCATGTGAATATAACACAAACCATAATTCAATCGATCTATTTATTTTATGGAAGGTTGGATAAGAAATCTCTGTTTTAAACCCAGAAGATGAATGTACACAGCTTCTGAGAGCAATTGTAACTTAATTAGATGGAAAATACATTTTAGACCTATATGGATAAGAACGTATTTTGCTAAAACCGCAAACTACAATGTATCACTGAGTAGAAAACGAGACTTATTTACTACAAAAATATGAAAGTATGCCATTACCTGTCCGCGATGAGTAATTTCCAAGAATCCTGGTTGTAGGATAAATGGCTCCCCGTCGATTTGAACCGGGAAAGGACTGGAACAGTGTATCGTGATGACTTTACCTTGAGCAAGCCTTCTTGCTTGTGAAAGTCCAACCTATACAGTAAACCAGATATTCTTGTTACTAACTTACCATTAACTTAAAAGTTTAGGCTAAATCGCAATTCCATAAAACTTAGATACAGTATTATCTCCCTTTAATTCCCAAATCATACATTTTGGTCTTCCATAATTTTACATACGTTTTATTTCTTTTATTTTAATCTAATTGAACCCTAGATCTAATATGTTTATTTAAGATATCATCATGGAATGATTTAGTTAATTAAAATGTTAAAAATAAATAAAAGGTATACATAATTAAATTTTTTATCCAAATTGACGATTTTCTAAAATCAGGAAACTAAGATTGCAGGGAAGAAATAGAGAGACTAATATCGTAGATTAGGAATTAAAGCTGGACTAAAATTGCAATTTAGCTGGAATTTTTTTCTTTTATCTGTTTCATATGCATTTCAATAAAATATACAAGTGAAATATATGTATAAATCCAATAGTCTGTTTTGTAATAGGTTTTCTACAATATCTAGAGTAATCATTTCAACAACACAAAGTTTTAAATATATAATAATTTTTTTCTTTTGAAAAAAAGTTTAGCCATAATAGTACGAAAAGTCCTTATTATAAGATACTAACAGTAAAAACAGTTTTTTTGGACTACAGGTATCTTCTATAAGGTACAATCCTGCTTCTGCCGAATAGTACTACGTAAGTGATAAAAAGCTTAATTAAATATTTAACGCAAGTGTATACTTGAAGCTCAAACTCAAGATAACAGCATAAGCACGATCAATTTCATGCAGTTGAGTCGTGTGCATTCATGATGGCATATTATCTAGGACAAAACTTACATACAATACCGTAGATACTACTACTGTTGTTCTCTAATCAGATTTAGAGTTTTACTTTGACAATTTGCATCTTATTAAATCTATTGTACACATCACTAAAGTGAAACTCTACATATCTTGGGAAAATAGTATCAACACAGTACCATAGTTACTATATGTAAGTTTTGTCCTATTATTTGACATTGGATCAGACTTAAATCTCATAAGTAAGATGAGATGCTAGACATAACACGAATACAAAACTTCTATTACTTTACCGGTTTACTGAGCCTTAGCGAGTGTTTAATCAAGAATTGAAAAAAATGGGCCCCATAAAAGTGGGCGGTGTGTGTGTGAGGAGACGGGGCGGGAGCAGCATAAAAAGGAAGAGGGTTTTAATAACTTAGACAGCTAGTGAAATATATAGGGAGTACTGAAATATACATGGAGTAGGAATGCGTGAATGCGTGAAGACATATGAATATTAACTACCACGCATTCCTACCTCCTATACATTTCTCCATGCATGTCTCTGTCGATATCCATGCATATCTCTCTCGATATGCATGGAGAAATATTGTGCTCAATATAGGGAGAGGAAAGTGAAAGGTTTAGGCACCGAATAATGTAGAGAAGTTATAGGAGAGTGGAATATTCAATGGCTGACGAATTTTTATAATTACTTAAATTCTTTCTTGCATTCTCTATGATTTTAATCTTAGCCGAGGGCTACCTCTACTGTACGGGAGCTTAGGCTTATTTTGTTTCCAGGGAGTCCAACAAAGAGTAAGCATACCAAATGAAATGAAATCGTGATAGAAAGTATCCATTGTAGATTTTAGACCTAACCAATAATTAGGTGATGGGAATGATCAAACCCGTGTACACCTTTCACTTTTTAGAATGTTAAAATCTAGATCAGTTTGGCATTTTCAGTAATTACTTTTTAATGGGTATAGTAAAATTTAAGACACCTTATACCCAAACTGATAATTTGATATTTAAAATTTTGAATTGATTTATCCGAATAAAATATTTTGAAAATGTAGGGAATTTAAATCAAAGTAATTCATATTGCAAGCATATCAAATTTCCACAAATTTTTAAGTTCTTCTATCAAACGCAAGGTAAATATTTTGTTGACTTTGTTTTTAACCAGTAGTTTACTTAAAAAAATTTAAAGTATAAAAATCAGTATTATTATAAATTCACGTACCTGAAGTTTTCCCAGGTGCCATGCTCCACAAACACATACCACCTCCAGCATTTTATCATGCATGGATTGCAGACTAAAATCATCATCATGCTCATAACCATTTTGCCAAAGATCTACTCCACCCATATAGCTCCCGATATTGAGCACAATTAAGCCCTCCGAATCCTGTTGTACGAAGAAATAATAACTAATTGTTTTACACTTAAATTTAGAGAGGATATTCATAAAATAAATTTCTTATGTGAAAATAATAATCAGAATCAGTATTTAACCTTGGGAATCTCAATGTCTCTCCCGTCAACTTCAAGCCATACTTGCCATGGCAAGTCAGCACAAGTTCTGTCCATAATATCTCTCGCTCCCTCTTTTGCATATCGCAGTTTATTCAAAAACTGGTAATAGAATAATGGTTGAAGATTAAAAAACGCAGAAGTATTAGGTAAGGAAGCATTATATGAATTGTAAACAAGTTAAATATAGATAAGAGCCAAAACTAGCAAGTAAACATATATAAGGTATAGTAAATAAACATTAAATTAATCAATAATGGTTTCTATTTCGTTCAACTAGATTTATAGTCCTAATACTAACAAAGGTGATTTAGAATAAGGCCTATAAGCACGTACCAGCTGTATAGATATTAATTAATATCGCTAAGTCTTACAATAGTAGTTTAAAGAATGTACATACATTGAAAAAAATTTAAGAAAACTAGACAATTGACATGGACCAACATAAATGAATACTTTACAATGATATACATAGAGGAAGAGAGAATTCCACCTGACTACAAAACTTTTCAGGACTTATTTGTCGAGTAACATGAAATTTATATGCAACCTTTGCATCACATCCAATGCCTACAAACGCAGTTTGTAGATGTCAGCAACTCTTAAGACACAATCTTAGGTGGTGGTTGTTCAGTGAATTACCTAGATAGTTCATCATGGATTTAGTTTTCACTTTATGTGATTTTCCTTCAGAGCTTTCTTCTGAGATTTTAACTTTCCATCGATCTAGCATAGTGACTGCTGCATTGCTAATGTCATCATGCAAAAGCATGGGCAATCCGCCTTCTCCATCAAGGGTAGAGAAGCCTTTTCCCCAATTCAGTACCCTGGACAAATCATTTCCAGTGCCAAGGGGAAGAATTGCCACTGGTGGAGGTGACTCATAACTGCGTCTTTCTATAGCATCAAGGACCCATGCAACTGTGCCATCCCCACCACATACCAGTACTCTAAAATATCGTACACTTTTGAAGAATTCCAGGCCCACTTCAGGGCCCTGAGAAGCAGTCAATTCAAAGATCTACAGTAAAATCCCCAAACCACATGTCCAGTGAGAGTGATATCAATTTAAAAACATTATCCATATCAATTTTCATAGACAACTTGCTCTAAAACGTTTTTAGGAGGATTCAATTAAATATAAATCTGTATTTGCATACAAAATTCCACAATAAAATCATAAGAATTTCCAAACGAGAAATCAAAAAAAAGTTCCTTTTGGTCCAAAAATTGAAAGATAACAATAAAATAAACATAATATGTTGACTTTTTCTTTTAACTACATAAGAATCTAGTTTCATTTTGTTTTATTAACTTGTCATCAGTTTTAAGAAAGATTAAATAACCTACTTAGCAAATCTTCATAATTAGTAATTATATGGATTCAACAAGGCACAAGGTAAATAGTCAAGATTAGGCAATTTGCAATTGGTATCAATGGTTAATAATGAACCTATAAAACATATTTGTAAGGTGGGGATTGCCCTAGCTTTATAAGTTCTATTAAGTCATACCTCCAGTTAGTATAGGACTAATCCACTACCCTTAAGGCTGCAATCAAGACATCCAAAGAGACCACAATTAAAAGGTTGTCTGACACTTCCCATCAGACCCAGGGTAACTGACCTTGAATTTAGCAAATGCAGGTAGCCTAACAATGGATTTAAATCATACTCTGATCAAATTTTAGAATTTGGACTTAAGGGGTAACCCAATTCACAAACCAGCTTAAGATGAGGGAATGTGCAAGCTTTATAATTTTTATTTCATCAATATCTCTAGTCAATGTAGAATTAAACCACCACTCTTAGGGCTACAATTAAGGAAGCCTCCAAAGAGGTCGTAATTAAGGTGCTCTAAGAGTGACCATAATTAAGGTGGCTTTCCAACACTTTCAAAAAAATGTTCCCCTTTCTTCAAGGAAAAAAAAAAGGAATTTTTCACATTATTGAGTTAAATGTCGAGGAATACTTTATATTTTCAGGAATCAGGATGATGAATCCAAATCATACAAGGTTAAACTAGCAGGTCCTAGATTTCACACATTATGATATAGTTATAATCTTCTATATTTTAAGAAAGTAAATGACAAAATATTCCTTTTTCCAAATGAGATAGAATCATCACTAAATATACCTACTAATCAAACAAACTCATAAGTCATATGATGCAACTTGACTCTGAAAAATATCTAAAAGATATATCTGCAATATGCTTAATAACAGATGTCATTACTTAAATAACAAGCACGAAAATAAATTGTTTATCAAAGACAGTGTAATCACCTGAACAGGATTTAATAGCATATTCAATCTCCTATGAAGAGAATGCCCAAGCTGACCACCACTCCTGGCATTTATGAAGATCAAAAGTGGGCTTGCGTCTTGTGGCAAATCAACTAGTGTGTATTTCTTGAAGTGGCTATGGGTAGAAATTGAACTGTTTCCTAATACTCTACCATTATTCAATTGATCAGAAAACTTTTCATTACTGGACTTATTCCAGCCGAAACCATTCAACACATAGTCAAAAAGCGTTGCATCAGTACCTGAGGAACCACGTGATTTACCATTAGCATTGTAACCACCTCCATGTCTATTGCGGTTACGCCGCTTTCTAATCTGGCCATTAACAGAAGAGCTTATAATAGAACTTAGCCGTCCTCCTCCTTTTAGATCCTCATCAACTTCTTTGACACAAAGAGGGGAAAGAATAATTCGCCTCAAGGGACCCAAATCACAAAAGTCACCAGAATCTTTAGTCAATTTGTTATGACATTTCACATGAATGAGGCGCTGACACCACTGGCAATGCCATGTTGGAGAAGCTTTAACAAAGGGAACACCGCATGGTTCATCACAGTAAAAACAGAATGCAGACATCTCGTGATTTTCATACACATTAACCCATCTTTCTGACCAGTGGTGTCGAATATGGCCAAAACCAGCCTGAGCAACACATTTGCAATCCTTTGCTGCAAACTGTGAACAAAGGAAATGAGCAGCGACACCACAAACAGAGCAACGATGGAGAGGGGTATGTGGTGAGGCTGTTGTACCTAGATTTTGGGAAGGCCAAAGAGAAGTCAAGCAGAAACAACAAGTGGAGGGTTGTTCCCTGTAAGTGAAATCTTCAACCCAAGAATGACCAGACAGTGGTACTTTAAACTTTTTCCAAACTTTCTTCTTCTCTCTTGCTGCAGCTTTAATCCAATTCAACGAGGACCTACGCTGCCACTTGAGAACAGCGTATACGACTGCCATCAGTCCAAATGATCCAGTGATGAGCCATCCAATAATAGATGCACCGGAAGCATCAGGGCTGGTGATCAACCTCAGAAATGAAATTCCTAAATCTATCATGGTTAAACTCATTTGATTGAACTCTTCCGTCAAACATAAAACCTGATCATTCAACACACACTGTCACACATTGTCATAAATACATTTAAAAAAAAAGTTATGACTGACAACAATAGTTATAGACAGAACATAAAAAAATACAGTAAATATGGGCAGCAAAGCGTGATTGACTAGTGGCAGTGCAGAAAAATACAAAATATATAATCCAGAGTGGGGATCACTAACTTGATGCCGTTTTCAGAAACACGGAATTGAGCGCTAATCAAATTTCCACAGATAATATACGAATTAAGATTGAGTAACTTGAGTTAAATATCAACCTTTAACTTGCTAACTAAATGAAAAATGAAAAATCAGATACATTTACTTATACCATTTCCAATTATTCCTAAATCATATGACATAAAAAGTAAAAACTGGAAGCAATATTAAATTTTGAAATAACTCACAATCTAATTGTGCAATCAAGAACGAAAACAAAACGAAATTCTAGGGCAGACAGGTACGCACGGTGCTGCCTTAATATTCTAAACCGAATTGCGTATTGCGGCAGCCTAATATTGAAAATTGAGATAAATTAAAAAAAAAAAAACGTTTATCTCGGTGATCGAAAATGCAGTTTAGGATGGAGGATACGATGAACGAAGAAATGAAATTGAATAGAGAAATAAGAGAGAATAGATCTATGCAAGACGATGAATGGGATGAAAACGAAAGAGAGAAAGGAATTGGCGTGAAACCTGGGCGGAAGCTAGGTTAATGACGAAATTGAATTTTGGAGCGTAACAAAATGCAGTTGCAATCGCAACCCTTCTCTTCTTCGTCTTCTTCTTCCCCTTCGAAGAAGAACACGTTAATGCAAATCCTATATAGTATTGTTACCATTATCAGATTTTGAAATTCAATGTTTCATTTTGATTTTGTGCCCCTTCCTTCCTTTTCACCTTACTGGAGGCAAAAGTAATAGAATATATTATTTAATATTTTAATTAATAAGGAAATGGGAAAAGAACAGTTTTTGAGAGAGAAACGGAAAAAGGGGCGGGATTTCCATCGCACAAGGAACACGCTTCCCCTGTTCTATTCACCGGAACACACGAGTGCCAGACGCGTTTCACGTTTATTTACCATTATATCCCTTCGTTTCATGCACCTTTTATTATTCATACTCAAAAACCAATTTCTCATCATCACTTCTACAAATCATGATTAATTAATTTCGGACTAGTTGCATTATAAAATTAAAAGTTATTATCATTATTTAAAATTACTATTATCCTTATTTACATAGAAGTTTTATCAATTACAAAAACTCAATATGTATAAATCAACTCATATTTAGATAAAATATATGCAATCTATTAAAAATATTACAAAAATAACTATTTTTTCATAAATTGAGCAAAATAAAACAATTTTATGAAACTTGTTTCAATTTTATATATATATATATATATATATATATATATATATATATATATATATATATATATATATATATATATATAATATAATATATTTGTCAACCTGATAATTTTGTAAGTTTATTTATTTATTGATTTATTACCACTATATTATTGATATAATATCAAAATTTTGTAAGTCTTCACAAATTCATTCTAATGTAAATTTGTCAACTCAATTATTGATATAATATGTTAGTGTGTGGACACTTAGATCAAAATATTTTTAATTTAAAGTAAAAAAATAAATGTTTTAGTATGCGTGATCCGGTGAAACGCGTCTGGCACTCGTGGCAGACGCTTCCCCTGTTCTAATTTTTAATTTACTAATAATCTAATATATATATATATATATAATTACTATCCTACTTCAAATATAATATATTACATGTTACAATAAAATAGATAATTTTATTAGACAGGTATAACTAGTTTGATAAATATAAAAAAAAATAGTTTTTTTCTTACCGAAAATGAGGTTAATATGAGATGAACTTGTCTAATATTCAGAATACGTGTGAGCAATAATCTATCGTAAGGGAAAGTCCACGTGCAAAGATTTTGATAGTTAGGTCAGTAAAAAAGTATTTTGTGTATATAATAACTGGATTTAGTTTACCATAACCTAGATTATGTTTATATTATCATAAATATCATTTTTTTTCTAATTTTAGGGACATCCATTTTTCATACAAATCTCTTATTTGGATCTCACACATATTGGGCAATTTGAGGTCTATCAATAATAATGTAAATTTGGGTCGAGTAAGTATATAATTTTGGTAGGCCAAGATGTATTTAGCACTTTTCATTATGTTTGGCACAAGATCAATTCAATACTTATAACAATCTTTTTGAGCTCAAGATCGGCTCAATGCTTTTAGCAAATTTCATGAGCTCAAGATCGATTCTAAGTAGTTGATGTTATGTTTTAGTTAGTCTATATTTATAACTCATACATTAGTGAACAGTTAATCTCTCCCAATTAATGAAGGGTTTTGCGCTCGTGATGATCTCCTGGGCTTATACTCCCCTTGTGCCTTTTTCAGCTACTGTTATTAACACATGGCAAATTCTTATTGGAGGGTTTTAAATTATGAAAAATAGACAAAACATTTGGAGGGATTTTTGTGGCACCTTTTTGTGAACCGTCATTTCTTCTTCCCAAGCGTTTCATCGTCTTTCTTTATAAACTTCCTTTCACACTTTTCATTTTGCCCTTTATTGCATATTGAGTTTGTGTCTTTGCTTGCGTGCTTGCATTTTGCGTCTCTACTTTGGTTTCCCTACTCTGGCAACCATCGTTATTTGTTCCATCATTTGTTTTTCACCTCTAGGAAAGCTCTAATCTTTTTTTATTCTTCTTTTGAGCGACAAGAGGTTGTCGTTGTCGAAGATAACTCCTCAAGTCGTACTGATTCTATTCTGGGTGGCTCTTCTGATGGACCTCCCTTTCCCCATCCTCCCCCCGGGGAAAGGAAACAAAAGGTGGGTGAGGCCTCCACTTTTGAGGAATCTTTTTGGAAGGGGTGCAAATCTAACTTTCCTCCTATCAATGTACTACTAGGTTCTTGGGGAAGTTGCTAGTTACGCTTCTAACTTCCTTTCTACCGTGTCTATAGAAGATTTTGTGTCTTATTTTGATATCTGTGACGAGGAATTTGCAAAGCATATATAGGTAAAGCCTTGGTCCTCTGGCGATAGGGTATATATGAAACCTTTGTCGAATTGTGTTGACTTCACCTTTGTATATGAATATATGTTCAAAGAATTAGACATTACATTTTTATTGTCCAACTTTGAATGTCACTGCTAATCAAAATGTGAATAGCGTTGAGCACGTTCTATCCGGAGAATTGGGCTTTCTTGAAGGTGTTCCAAATTTTAAGTAAACACATTGGCATAACCCCTACTTATAACATATTTAAGAGAGACAATATTGTTTTATTTTGAAAAAAAAAATATGAGAGACAATATGAGTATAACAAGTATATAAATAATAAATTTGGTGTCAAATTTAAGAAAGAAACAATATTGCTTTATTTTGAAAAAAATAATTGAGACTAAATTGAATCAAAAAGACATAAGTGGTGACTAAATTAAAACAAAGAAACATATGTGGGGACTAAATTGAAATCAAGACAATAACACTTGATACTGACACTGACACATGGTAGTACCTTGCCACGTGGCACTAACAGTACCATGTGTCACACTAGGGACCTAACACGTAACAATCTTTTAAAAAAATGAAAAAAAAACAAAAATTGACTTGTGACACGCCGTTAATATTTTTTTTTGAAAAGTATATCATTGAAACATTTTTCAAAAGTTAGGACATAATTGACATGCTTTTAAAAACGCGAACCCAATTGACATGTTCCAACGGAAGTGGGTAGCATCCGACTAATGAAGCCTATAATGTATTGTTAATAAAAGATTCGATCTTCTAACTTATGAAGAGAAAACTAAGAAAGTGTTAGAAAATTTAAAAATGTTGTTTGGAGAATATGCAAAGAACTTGTCTGTCTCTTGTGGTTCTCTTTCCCAATCTCTTAAGCAATCCATCTTCATGTCTGAATCCAGTATCGAAGAAAATAAGACCAAAAGATCAAGAATTATTTCGGTAAGTATTTTATACCTAGTGTTCATTGTTCTCATTTTTCTTGTTTTATTTTGATAATTAATATGTAATATATTGTAAGATTTTAAAATACATCAAAATGAATCAAAATCTATGATTGACAATAACGAAGTAGATGTTTACTTGAATGAACCAATAATAAATGAAAAAAAGCGAAGATTTTGATATACTCAATCATCGAAAGACTAATGGAAAAAGATTTCCTATGATTGACAGTAATTTTATATTGGTGATTGACAGTAATGAGAAAAAGTTTCCTATGTTTTCATCCATGTACTAAGCTAAAACATCACATTTTCTTTGTTTTGTAGCTACAAAATTTTCTTGCATTGGATTGACATAATTAAAATACTGAGATGAATTGTTTTTATATATCCAATTTAAGAAAAAAACAATATTTTTTTCATGTTTAAAAACGAAAATCATATATCAACTCTAGCTCATAGATTTTTTATGGGTTTTTTTAACGGAAACTTTTTGTCTTTATAGATTTTTTTTTTTTACCCTAGTCCACTTGAATGAGACCAAATTGCTCAAAATATAAGTCCCAACATCAATATCTAAATGAAATTAAATTCAAATTGAAATTGAAATTCCAGTTTTGTGAATAAAAGGTGGTAAATTTTAAAACATTGATGGCGACAATTCAATAGATTATCCTTTGTTGTTGTCTTCGTTGCCAAAACACCCATCAAAGGCACCCTTGTTCAAACTTTTCCACACAAGTGAATATGATCAACTAGCTATTATCTAATATAACTATGAATTATTATAAAAGTTAACTATCTGGTTATTAATTATAACCAAACCATAATCACCACAATAATAACCTAATCAACTTTCAATATTAACAGTTTTTTCATATCAATTAAAATGCTTAATTTAATTTAATACTCATGTATTATCTAAATTGAGGTAACAAAATATTATTAAAAAATAGAAGAAAAAAAAAAACTTGAGACTGTGGATACAAAGAAAAGACACCAACGTGTGTGCATGAGAACCACCAATTCATAGGAAAAGTGCGAAGTGTAGCAGAAAACGACAAAAGCAAAGAGTAGTGGCCCTTATCCATGCATGCACTCCACTCAGCAATGGCCTGACATGAACGACAACATCAACAACCACTCCATCTCAGCTTCTCCACCACTGACATGATCACCACTTCCCCAACTTCTTCCTCAACCACCAACCTTGGAGGAGCACAACCTCTTTCGCTGCGCTTCCTAAGCAAACCACCGCTTCTATCTCTCACCCTCTTCTTCCCCTCCCACTCTGCTTACAAGGGCATTGCGGTTTCCTCAACTCAGTGCAAACCCAGAGTGCGGTGTGAGAAAGAAGCAGGGAATGGTAACCATAATGGGGTAGAGGAAGAAAATGAAGAGGTTGAACGTGAAGTGCAGTGTGAGGTTCAAGTGGTTTCTTGGAGGGAAAGGAGAGTTAAGGCTGAAATTTCTGTCAATGCTGACATTGAATCCACTTGGAACGCTCTCACTGATTATGAGCATCTCGCTGATTTCATTCCAAACCTTGTGTGGAGGTAATTAATTTATAAAACATGATTGATACTATAAGAGAAAAATGACAATGAGAGACTTAACCAACCAAAGTAATGTAAGTAGTTAGATGTTTTTCCTCTAATCAATGTTGCCATTTCATCACAGTATAATTGATGCTTTTTTTTTCTTGAAAACTATAATTGGAAGTGATTAGCGAAATGAAATGTATATTTTGGTTGGATAACAGTACTAATATTGGTAGTGTTTTTCTCATGAAAGTTTTGTATGAGATTATTATGACTGTTAGCATTGTTTGTTTGCTTGACAGTGGAAAAATACCTTGCCCATATCCTGGACGGATATGGTTAGAGCAAAGAGGATTTCAAAGGTCAATGTATTGGCACATAGAAGCTCGAGTTGTGTTGGATCTTCAAGAATTCATCAATTCTGTGAGCATCTCATCTGTAAACACTTCAAAAGAACTTTTTGTTCTTCTGTGATTCAGTTACTTCATTCAGTATTGAAGTGGATACATACAAACCCACTAAATTCTTAACATGAGAAGTTTGATTGTTAGGATTCAAAATGTTGAACAATGTTTTCATACCAATTATTGGACTGAGTGTTTATCTGTCACATACAACCGGTGCCATCTGCATCAACATCTACGTTAGATTTCATCTCAACACCAATTATCCTAAATTGAACTTTTCCAACAAATAGCTAAACTTACACTCAATAAATTGAGACAAAGAATAAGCAATTCCACAAAGGAGCAGTAATATGATAGAGACTTGGGTATTATGGGGTGTCAAAATCTCACATCAAAGTAGTACGCAGGAACAATGCATTATGTACAGCAAAGGTTCAGGGCCATCAAATAAAAGGGAACAATAATAATAACGGATCTCACTGATAATTTCCACAACTTGTGTTTGTGTGTCAGACTTTCTATATTATAAATTATATATTATACTTATTTGTATCTGAGTAACGAGTGCCCAGGACTGGACACTGTTAAACACATAATATGCAAGGATACACGAAATTTTCAAGTTTATAAGACTCAATCCATGGTTAATTCAAACCTTAATAAGAATAGAAAAAAGACAATAACTTTTTTAATGTTTATTCTTTTGTATCAGTATATGAATTCAATAAATAAATAACTTGTATAAGACAGCTAGAAGTATTTGAAGTGTTCATTTTATAGTCCAAGTAACTGTGCATCCTTGCCAGGCACCCAAAGCGAAATTGCCATACAGCCATTACTTGATTGATGGAAAACTTTCTCAAGAACTGTTCTCATACAAAGAAGGCACTCACTGCATATTTGATACATTTTTTTTTTAATGCTCCTCCAGGCATGGGACCGAGAACTTCACTTTTCCATGGTTGATGGAGACTTTAAGAAGTTTGAGGGCAAATGGTCTGTAAAATCTGGAACAAGGTAGAATCTTTACCATTGATTTCTGAGCAGCCTTGTATGATGTAGAGACTATATTTTTATTTTACTGCTGAACTCATTGAACACCTTAAGGCTGTTTAAGAAGTTGTATTCATTTGCTATTGGCTTGGAACATAGTTTATTATTCTTCAACTGTGTTTTCCTGCAGATCTTCATCAACTAATGTATCTTATGAAGTTAATGTTATACCAAGATTCAATTTCCCAGCCATATTCTTGGAAAGGATTATCAGATCTGATCTTCCCGTGAACCTCCGAGCCTTGGCATTTAGAGTTGAAAGGATTATTTCAGGAAATCAGAAACTTTCCCTGCCAGAAAATGACTTGGACAAAACTTCTAGTGATATTTATGGTTCATGTACCCAAAAGACAAATAGTTCTTCCAGTGAAAATAATAAGTTGTCTCCTGGAGAAAACAAAGAAGATTTAGTTCGCTCAATTTCTGGTACTATCCCCTTGTCTTCCAGTGAGGTGAATGTCAATAATTGGGGTGCATTTGGAAAAACTTGCAGTCTTGACAGGCCTTGTGTGGTGGATGAAATTCATCTCCGTAGATTTGATGGACTTTTGGTAACTCACCTGAACTAAAATTTCTGTGTTGGCTTTAGTTCTGAGAACGAGCTAAATTTGTGATGAATGTTTTTCCATGTGTTCATGTTAAGGAAAATGGAGGTGTTCATCGCTGTGTTTTTGCAAGCATAACAGTTAAAGCTCCTGTTAGTGATGTATGGAATGCCATGTCTTCCTATGAGACTCTTCCTGAGTAAGTAGTGTGTACTGCAGAAGATTCTTCCAGATGCCATGTCTAATTTTCCTGACTTGAAATAAAACCATTCATTGCAGAATAGTTCCAAATTTAGCTATCAGTAAGATTTTATCACGAGATAACAATAAAGTCCGCATTCTCCAGGTATGGTGCAATTTGAATAACAGTTTATATCCTAGTTTGATTGCTTGTTAGTACCAACTATTATTCTACCTTCAACAAAATGCCCAAGTATCACCTTATCAGTAACTAATAAAATTATGAACTTGTCATATACTTTATCCATAAATTGTGTGATTTTGTAACTCCTAATTTAATCAATACTCAGGAAGGGTGTAAGGGCCTGCTTTATATGGTACTTCATGCTCGTGTTGTGCTGGACTTGTGTGAATATTTAGAACAAGAGATCAGTTTTGAACAGGTTGAAGGGGACTTTGACTCATTCCAGGGAAAGTGGACTTTTGAGCAACTCGGAAATCATCATACACTGCTAAAGTACTCTGTGGAGTCAAAAATGCGCAAAGACACTTTCCTTTCTGAAGCTATCATGGAAGAGGTGTTTGTGAATTATTTGATTCGATTTGGTTGATCTATATCAATGTGCTAAAGCTTACAGTTCATTGTGTTTCACCTAAGATAACCTTTTATAGAAAATGAAAGCTCTGTCATCTAAAATAGACAGTTACTCAGTATGTTTAACCAATATAAGTGGAAGCAAGATACATTCATTTATCCATGTTCTGTTTTCCTTAGAGAGACATTTGTATTAGATACAATCATTTGTATTCAAACACATGTCCTGTATCTGAATAGATGAGTGTTATTTATTTTAACAATATTATTTCAGGTCATTTATGAAGATCTCCCATCAAACTTGTGTGCAATAAGAGACTACATTGAGAACCAGACAGCATCAAATACTTTGGAAAGTAAGCAAAATACAAATTCTAGGCAGCAAACTGCTTCATCTGGCTTTGCAGATGACGACAGCTATTGTTCAGCTGAAGAGTTGTCTGATTGCAATGCTCAAAGTTTATCTCAACAAAGACGAAGAGTTCCAGGATTACAAAGGGACATTGAAGTCTTAAAATCTGAAATCCTGAAATTCATTGCAGAACATGGACAAGAAGGATTCATGCCAATGAGGAAGCAACTTCGTTTGCATGGAAGAGTTGATATTGAGAAGGCTATAAATCGCATGGGGGGGTTCAGAAAGATTGCAATTATGATGAACCTAGCTCTGGCTTACAAACACCGCAAACCAAAGGGTTACTGGGACAATCTTGAAAATTTGCATGATGAGGTGAACTGCAAAAGTTCCTTTCTAGTTACCACTCAGAACCTTATTTCATAAATTTCTGCACAAACACTTTTAAGAAAAGAAAATAATCAGGCAAAATGAAATGAGTTTGTTCTATTTAACATTAATAGATGCACTTAGCTTTTATAGAAGCTCTCTTTACTTAAATTCATTCATAAGTTGCGATTCATAAAATCAAGGACATGGAGAAGGATAAAGGTTATGTACCTATAGTAAATATTATTTCATGTAAAGAGCATGCATAAGTATAACATTGTTTACATCTTCAATCAGAATATAACTCATTTGTTAATGCAGATAAGTAGATTTCAAAGGAGCTGGGGAATGGACCCTTCATTTATGCCCAGCAGAAAGTCATTTGAACGTGCAGGTAAGTTGAGAGATACTCTCCAAACCTTTGATTTTATTGCTTCCAACAACAAACCATAGTTTCAGTCACTTTGAAGTCTAATAAAATTATAGTATATAATGCAATTTTCCACAGGACGCTTTGATATTGCACGTGCATTGGAAAAGTGGGGTGGACTTAATCAGGTTTCTCGCCTTCTGTCCCTCAAGGTGAGGAGACAGAGAAGCAAACAGGGCAACCTTGACAAGGACAAGAAAGTTGAGGATGATGTAGCATCATCACCTGATGTATATATTGAGATCAAGACACCATCTAGACCCACTGTTTCTCAAGATCCACAAAAATGGCTTACAGAATTAACACAGCTGGACATAAATTGGGTTGACTAAAAGCAGTATATACATATATATTGGTTCAAATAGAATTTTGTGCTTACATTAACACAACATTCTTGATTTCGTCTTTCTTGGCCTTCTGTCCAAATTGGCTTGAGGGAAGGTACTTATCAAAGGAAAAACTCCACACTGGTAGGGGACTTCGATTTTTATTGGCATAGAATGAAATCTTTCTTATTTTGTTCCTTCATTGAAGTTTTTACAGACTAAGTCATCTCGCAAGGGAAATTTTGGAAGTGTATGTTTTCTGCAGTTCTTTTATCTTACAGTATTCTATTCCTCAATTAAAAATGAAGATTACTACTGCATGCATTAACAAAAAAGGTGAAGGTAAAAATCCATTGCCGTTGTTCCACTTTGAGGTGTGTTTCCCTTTAGATTGTTCCAAATTCAAAATTGTAAAATAACAAGGAGATTATACAATATACAAAAAGCTAGGCAGAGTCCACAAGATTTATATGATCAACCAGGCACATTCTAGAAAATAAAGAATATTGACAAAATAACATGACACTAACGTTAATAAAAAAGTAGAGTACATTGATTCACCTCACAACAAAACACCACCGACCAACCCTATGCTTCAAAAGTAAACAAGAAACTGTATATGTCCCTGTTCCATACAGAATTAGAACACCACAGTAGAACATGCACTCTCGTACTTTGTCATGTCCTCTAACCTTTGAGTCGGTTCCTCGGAGAAGGAAGGTAACAAAGCGGTGAGTTTTATATCATAGATTCTGGAGTCATCAGAGATGCCATCCCAGGATTGGGATTGCGAGGGCAAAGTGTAGGCAAAGCCAAGGTGGCTGGCACAGTTGCGGCAAAGGAGCTTGGTTCTTTGTTGGCGCTTGGAGTTGAAAAAGGGTATCCAAAATGACCAGGGAAGTTGGTGGATCTGAGTGAACCTGCTCTCATCCACAGAGAAGAAGGAAATGATGCCTCTCTTTATGGACTTTGAATCTATGAGACCAGTGTTGCGGTTGCTGGAGTTCAAATTCAGCTCATAACCACACGAACCACAGCTACATACAAGACATGCAAAGGAAACACATCACACATGGTTGCATTTGAAAGCTCAAAATTTACACTGAACAACATTAAACCTAGGAATGATAAAATAGAGTGTTGGATTAGAGGACACGCTGAATCACCTGTAGTTCACATCTCTGATAATGGAGGATACTTGAAGTTGTTGACATTCAAATGATCCCTTGTGCATGTCGCCGTAAGGAATCATTGTTTGTGTGATCTAGTTGTGTGTGTGAGAGAGAGAAAGAGAGACAGAGAGAAGAGAGAGAGATATTGAGTTTATAGCAATGGACAAGGAAGAGTTTCAGATACAGATGGCACGACATGGTCCCTTTACATTGTAACGGTCACAAGAGATGGCAACAAAATATAATCATTTCAATATATAGTTCTGTATCTTGTGACACTCTCATCTGTACTGATAAGATTACACTTTTTTATTATTATTATTATTATTATTATTATTTACAGAAGGAAAATAGTAATTCCTATTTACTTTCAAAATAATACATTTTGAGCTGGTGGAATAAATAACGCATGAAGTCTGTAATTATCGTCTGGCAGAAAGGTTTGAATCACAAAATGGTTAAATCTGCTCTTGATCGATTTACTGTGCTGTCTAAAACGTTTATATGACATAATTGTAAAACTGTGTTAAACGCTGGCTTTGCCTTCCCTAAGAGCGTACATAATTATACTAATTATATTTAAAAAATAGTATGATGCGATACATATTTTTGAGAAACTATTCGTGAACTAAATAAAAAAACCTTTAATTGTAGCATTAACGAAATTCCCTGTTGAGCATAACAAGCAGTAACAAGAACTTAGCAACAAAATGTCAGAAGCTTGATGGTAGAACCAGGGAAGGTGTTAGCAGAGATTTCATGATGATGAAACCGGAAGTTCGTTCCAAGTATTATCTGAATTCGCATGAAATCATTACACAAATATTATACTTTGAATTAAAAATGTTTTAAATATTAATATGGGGTCAATTATTAAGGTCGTAAAATTAAATTAATCATTCATTTTATCAACTTTAGCATTAAAATAAATTTATGCAAAGATTTAAATATGTTCTATAATAATTCTATAAAATTAAGATAAATAACTCATTTGTAACTGCTCTTTATATTGGTGCAAAAAAGAAAACGTCTTTGACATTAATTATGCCAAGACATTACCTATACGTACGTATATATTCCCACCACGAAGGACGAGGAGTTGATGATTGCGATTACATCAGAGACAAAAAATACAAGTGGCTATGTTAACTAATCACCTTGGTTTCACCATGGGGGACTATCCCGAAAACAAAAAGACTCACGTCATTGGCCTATTTCAGTATCCAAGATTTAGATTTCCCTTAATTGTAATGAGCCTTTAAAAGGCAATAAGTGCTCTTCAACTCATACAGAGCGATTATTGCTTTTTTTGTCCCCCCAAACAGGCAATACATCAATGTTTGGAGTGCTTTAAGTACACTAACATGCCAACGCTTGCTATAGCAAGTGCACTTGCAAAAGTAACAGAGCTTACAGAAATAACACTGTTTTTCTGTATAGTAGCTGTACAAGGATTTGGACTTCTTGCTTTGGTTAAACTGCCAAAATCCAAATGCAACTTCAAAGCCTGAAATACAAAGAGGCTTTGTATTAGAAGCAAATTCAAATGTCAATGAAAAAGCTAGAAGAAGCAGATATCTTCACCTTCGCTCCTGCAGACCTAGCACAGCTGACAGCCGTACCAAGATCAGTATCAGTTGCAAGAACAATCTTATCGCCTTCATCGTCCTCATACTATAAAATGGAGGAAAAAGTCAGCGTGATAATGAACACATATCATACTCTCACAAAAGGCAGAGGAAACTTAGGAGCATGAAACACACCAAAATTGTAGGGCGTTCTCCATCATTAACATCAACTCTCTGCATGACTGTAGAAACTAGCTCATCTAGACGTTCAGTACCTAAAGAAAAAAACAACACATTCATTGTAAATTCTCATAAGAATCAGAGAGGTAGGCAAGATGATAAAGATTACATGGCCCGGGTTCAGATAAAAGTGTGCACTATGTTTGCGTCTAACATCAAAGACGGAAAAAAGGGACTATTAAAAGCTCAATATTTTACCAAATCAGTCAACTCACCACAGTTGAACCGATGCACGCGTCCTCTGAGATCCTCTAATTTGAAGGTAAATGAATTTACATAGCCTACAGATTGAGTTCCAGATTTTGCTGTATCAACCCCAGAAATGTCACTGGAATAGAACATGAAATAGGTCGTCAATTCATGGATCAGAACAAAAACAAACCTTTTGTTTAAACATCTACAAAACCAGACTACCTATGAGTATCGGAATCTTCTGGTGGCTCTAGATTAAGAGCTGAGTCCCAAAACTTTTGCATAATTGTATTTGCCATATCATTAACAGCTCCAGAGCTACTCTCAACCTACAAACAAAGTACATTTTAGTAATCAGAAATTGGTATCTGTATAACAGTATCAACTGTTAATGCAAAGACATACATGAATTTTACTACAGAATATGATAGACTTTCAACGTTACTAAAGGAGCACACGCCACCAGATATAAAAGTATTATGATTAGGAAGTCTAACCAGAACAACAGAACTAAATCTAAACAAGATTACCTAGGTACAACATTATGATTAGTTAGGGAGATAATAATCAAATATGATACATGGGATTCTCCCAAACAGATGGAAAATATAAATACATAACCTACACGCATACACACACCAATGCATATGAATGAACATCTCACAGAAGAATAATCAAACAGAAACATGAATTTTACCATGGAAATTGCAGCATGTGTTATCTGCAAAACATCCATGCAAGCAACAACATGTCCATCTGCAGAAACAAGAATAAATAGTCAGCAGAAGGTAAGAATTAATGAACTGCCTGCCTAAAAATTAGAGAAGTAAAGATCACCTTTGTCTATCACAGGAAGATGTAAGAATTTCCCATCATGCATCATATGCAGTGCATCCAATATTGTTGTATCTACCGATGCACAATCTGGATTTGGAGTCATTACCTAAGTGAGAAAGGGAAAGAAGAAAATCTACTCAGTTCTGAATATCTAGCAAAAGTCGGAACTAAACAAAAGAATATTCCTTTCGAAATAACCATCTTTTTCCACTTAAGTGAATAAATAATGAAATGAAATAGCAACCTTTTCCACTAGAGTCAACTGAGGAGAAATATTTTGAGCCACAACACGCATTAGTATGTCCTTTGAACTGCATGAGATACACAGAGAACGTTTAGCATCTTACAATGATTAAGGTGCAAATTAGGAAGGATCCTATTAGTATCAGAGGAATGAGGCAGATAAGGTGGGAAGTAGGAGGTGTTGGAAAATCAGCATGGGGCAACCACGCTACCTCCTGTCCATGTGGCAAGATCGAGAGAGAAATCAAGCAAGGGGATTGCTACTTGTTAGAAGGTTATGCCCGAAAGTGAAAAAGAATAAAGGAGGTATATAGTGAGATGAGCAAGAATTGACTACGTTTTGAGGCCTCAGCAAGAGGAGAGGGATGAGGTGTTTTTATCATCCGTTATTCCTATTTTCTGTAATAAAATGCAAGGATCCTACCAGATAACAATATATTTTACAATTTAGAGTTCTTCTCTATGAAAAAAGTGTTCGTAAAAGATCTTACGTGAGTATCCCCTGAATCTTGGTTCCTGACAGAGACACAATAACGGCTGAATTAACGCGCAATTCCTGCATCTTCTTTGCAGCTACATAGACGGGATCAGCAGGTGATACTATAGCAACCCTAGAAACATAAAGCTACAGAACTTTGTAAAACAATTTTATCCATTTACACTATCATCTAGCAGCAATATATACAAAAACAAGAAAATATAATGTGAAAATTACTTTGTATTTTCATTCATTAGAGTTGACAGGGACGGTTTGAACATGCGCTCCCTCAATGTCTCTACCAAAGCACTAGCTGATAAATATGGTAGCAATTAAAGCAGAAAATTAGCATCATTACAAAATGAAGCAGAAATATTCAATATGGCCAATTCAAACACTTACATGTGGATAAAGCTAGGACTATGAGAAGCTAACAACAGATAACTCAAAAACACATGGTAATCACTCATCAGTTTGGTTCCCAAACATCTACAACTTAGCTTAATACCAACAATGAAACCCTTAAAAGCCAGCCACTAAAGTATCACATCCAAATATTACTAAGAACACATTGCACAGATCAGAACAAATAAAAGAGAAGTCTTCTCAGAGATAGACACCACATTTTTCGAACTCCTTCTAAATTAACACTTTTATTCTTAATATGACTATTTGATTATGACGTGAAAGAAATTGAGAAATAAAGGAGGATGAATAAATAAACAGAAGAATAAGAGAGCAAGAGGATAAGACAAACTATAGTACTCATAATTATGAATAGAAACTAAAATTGCTAATGGCATATATAATAAAAACAAAATATCCAGTTAAAGAGTAGGTAAAATATATAACATTTACAATATGATATATCAGAAGAACCCTTTTTGTGAGAGTGAGAAATGAATAACTATTGACCATTAAATATTATAATGAAAGGTCAAGATTAAAACATACAAGTTATGTGAGTTTCTTAAAATGTCATACTTCTTTATAAATATAAGGATAGATTGAGTTCCTCGAAAAGTAAATCTTTGTAAAGCCACTATCCTCAACAACTCTTAGTACATATTACATTTTATAGACCCAATCATTAAAAATAAAGCTCTCATCGAGTAGATCAAATCTGTAGATTCTAATAAAATTGTACAACTATTTTACAATTAATTAAATAAATTCCCTTTGAATTATGATATACTTTTGAGAAATATAAGCAAATGCTGACTACAAGATTACATAACTACAAATATCTGATTGATCTAAAGTTTGATCTGCCTGAGTTAATATCAAAATATTTAATGGTTTGATCAATAAAAATTAATATATACAAGGAGTTAAAATAAAAAATATCATCCAAGAGAAGAAAAAAAAAATGAACAGATAGCAGCAACCATAGAGCACTTATTTCACTCATGTGGTAATTCCCTTCATATCTTGTTCTACAAACTATCTAACCCTGTGTCTCTAATTTTAGCCACAAAGATAAAAGTCTACAATATTTGTTCGCACAAACAGCCATTTCAGCTAATATGCCAAATAATAGATTTCATATTAAAAGAACATAAAACTTCTAAACTCAAGGATGGCAGATGCAGTATAAACATATGCACGGAAGTGGATGTAAAGAATTGTTAACCCACCATATGCAATGCTACCCCGGTGGCGCTCCACCCCTTCAACTGCGGCAGCAATGACACTGCTCTGCTCAGCAGCCTTCTCCATCCTGACTATTGCATCATAAAGACATCTGGTGATATCCAGTATGGCAATGACCTCACCATTTTCCACAACAGGGAGGTGCCTGAATTTACCTATCAGTTAAAATGAATAAATCATATCTCAATGGATTATTTTAAAGACTGACCAATTAGTACAAAATTTAAACAGTCAGATGATAGAAAGATATGGCCAAGTCATCATCAGGTATCAACCAGATAAAGATAAATAGCAATGGGAAAAAAGAGCTCCATAACAAAGAAGAAACTAATAGGGCCTTGATTGCAAAAAGGAAAAAAAAAATGTACAAGTTTTGTTGCAAATCAGACACATTTGTTGGGTTTGGAGGAAGACCACGCAATTCAACATAAGAAGAGAAACGCAATCCTCTTCATCAAGTCCTTCACTATCGTCATCCCAGACTAAGTCTCCTGATAATGAAGATTCCAGTTGGCCTATTGTCATTTGAAAAGTTAATCGCTCCATAGACAATCCTCATCCTATTCACTATTTTCTAAGCTATCATCATATGTCCACTTCCTAGTATTCTTTTGTCTCCTTTGTATCTTCCATTTCCATTCCTAAAAATGTTAAAGAGGCAATTGATCATCTTGGATGGTGACATAATGGTATATGGGACTAAGTTCCTCTTCCGTTGGACAAAAGGTTGTTGGTTGTTGTTGGGTTTATGGCATTAAAGTTGGGCCAAATGGTGAAGTTGGTCACCTCAAAGCTAGATTGATGACCAAAGGACATACTCGAACAATGGCCTTGATTACGGTGATATGTTTTCTCCCATAGCCAAAATGACCATTGTGTGTCTCTTCTTTGGCATGGCAGCTATACATCATTTGTCTCTCCATCAATTAGATATAAAAAAATGCTTTCTTTCATCATGATCTAGAAGAGGAGATTTACATGGAGCAACCTCTTTCGTTTCTCAAGAGGAGTTTGCCTAAGTTTGTAAGTTACATCGATTTTTCTATGGTCTCAAACAATCTCCTCGTGCTTGATTTGGAAAATTCAGTCATATTGTTCAAACTTTTGGAATGAAACTCATATATCAATCAGTTTTTTATTGTCATACATCGTCTGAAAAATGTGTTTACGTAATTGTGTATGTTGATGACATGGTTATCATAGAAAATGATGACACTAGAATCTCGCAACTAAAGGAACACTTATGTAATCACTCCTAGACCAAAGATCTTGGAAGTCTCAAATACTATCTTGGCATTGAAGTGGCTCAACCAAAGGGAGGCATTGAAGTTTCTCAAAGGAAATAAGCTTTAGATATCATTGAAAAAACATGCATGACCATGATTGACTATAGACCAATAGAGAGCTTTATGGATCCAAAAAAAAAAATTAATGACAGACCAAGGTGAACATCTCTCTAATCCAAATAAATATAGAAGACTTGTTTGGAAACTTCTTTATCTCACTATTACTAGACTTGGACTGTCTTTTACGGGTGTTTTAATCAACTTATGAAAAATCCTTGTATTGATCATTGGAATGCTATCTTTCACATCTTAAGATGCTTCAAAAAGGGTGTTTCAACTTATGAAAAATCCTTGTATTGATCATTGGAATGCTATCTTTCACATCTTAAGATGCTTCAAAAAGGCTCTAGGGCAAGGTATGTTGTATTAAGATAAAGGGATTGCATATCGTGATGTTAATTAGGCAAGATCTCCTATGGATAGACACTCCACTACAGGGTATAATGTTCTCATCGAAGGAAACATTATTTCTTGGAAAAGCAAGAAACAAAATGTGATTACCTAATATAGTGTTGAAGCTGAAAATGGGACAATAGCGTCTCTTGCTCGCGAACTTGAATGGCTAAAACAATTTCTTCAAGAATTAAAATTATGAGATCCAACAAACGAAGATGTATTGTATAACCAAGTTGCTCTCCACATTGCTCCCAATCCAATGTTTCATGAGAAAATTAAACACATAGAATTTGACTATCATTTTATTTGAGAAAAGTTGTTAGAATAGGTACTTAATATAGGTAGTTGGCAATTGTATTGAAAAACTGCTATACGTTGTACCTATGAGTTGTTTACTTATTAGCGTTAGTTATCTACTTATTCTTGATGTAATTTTCTTTTATAAATAACAAAGATCAGCTAAGAGATGATCAATTTCTTAAGCTCTTTTTCTCATATTTTCAGTCTTATGTAAGGTAAAAGAAGAAAGGAACATTCCTAAGATCATAGGATTGAGCTCAAGTCATCAATGGTTCAACAACAATAATAATAGAAGATCTATCTCTCAAATATGTCTCTAAAAACAAAGGTCCAAGTGATAGGATGTCAAATTATTACAATATTTTTATTTCACTATATAAAGCTATTCTCCCAGGAAAAGAAACTTGAAATGAACTAGACATGTTTATAGGAAAGAGAAGACGTGGTTCCTACAACAAGTGACAAAAAACATGATAAAACCCTCCACGTGATCCTCCAAAATTAAACCAGTCCCCAAATTAGTCCCTCAGCGATTTAAAATGCCCATATTAGTCCTCCAAATATTTTGTCACCAAATTAGTCCTTCATATTTAATTTTTCAATATATTTATTAGTCCCTACAAAATCTAACATGTCACTATATTTGTCCTTATAATGGACTAAAGTAGTGATGAAAAGAATCTTTGGGGGACTAATTTGGTGACCGAACTTTGTAAGGACTAATGAAGTGATACAGGGTACACAGAACAGCAGACATGAACCCACAGAAAAGAGTATCTTTTCCAGGATATGTCCGGTATGGAGATAAACGCACTAAAGAAGTGCATCCCTTCTTGACCATCTAAATCATTAGAGATGTATGTGTATTTTCTTGAAATTATTAGTAAGTCTGTCAGTTACATTGTAACTGATCTGTCCATTGTGACTGGCTGTAAATCACCACTGAATTAGCAGTCAGTAGCCTATAAATGTATACTCTCCACTATTCAGTTAGCAATGAATAAGTTAATCATTTTCAGCATGTGCCTCAATCCTTCTCTTCTCGTGTTTTCTCTTTCTGCTCACTTTCTAACATGGAATCACATGCTTCTAACTCTTAATCCAGCCATGGTTCCCCACATGGAACAATTTGTAATCCTGAAACATGTTCTTCTACTACTTTCACACACCAGATCAGCCTCAAGCTTAATATACACAAAAATGTTCCTAGGATCAACGAATTAAGGGAATTATACAAGGTTACAAGCTTCATCGATTCCTTGTAAATCCTACAATTCCTCCATACTATCTTACCAAACAAAAAGAGGGATATTGCTGTTGTCAACCTAGTGTATTCATGGTGGGAACTGCAAGATTCATTGCTCTTCACCTGGCTACTATCGACTCTATCTGATTTCAGGAGTAGTTCACTGTGTTCATTCATGACAGGTACAAATAAAATTCATAAATTCTTCAACTCACAAATGAATGCTAGATCCAGCAAACTTCATTCTGCACTGAAATCTATCACCAAGGGAGATCTTGTACAATGGTGGAGTATGTATAAGTATTTAGCTCACATCCAAGCTTGATGTGCTTCAGTGCTTCTTTTTATTGATGACAGTGCCAGGCTGTGACCTCTTGAAGCCGTTTTTCAGGGTCTACAAGAAGAGTATAGTGCTCTTGCTGCAATCATTCAATATCATGCAGAACCATGTGATATTCTAGAGAAACTCAAGAAAGACCCTCTTGTTGAGCCTCTCTCATCTAATCTTGCACAAGTCACTTCCAAGCCCCAATTAAGATCAGTAAGTACACACAAGATCAAGCATAAGAAAACCAGTCAATCATCCACAATTCTCTTGTGCTTCATGCAGAAGCCACAATGGCTGTAATGGTTGCTCACACAGCCACAAAGGTCACTCCTGGGACCATTCCTCAGTTCAATGTAAGATCGGTTCTGACACCAATATCTGTTGTCACAGGAATGCAAATCTTCATCCACCTACCTGGACATGGCCTAACCAATTGCCAGCACCCTCGGGAAATGGTGGTAGGAATACACCACTGACATGGTCAGGAGTTGGGACTTTCGTAGTTGTTGACTGGGAACTGGTCTGGTTCATACTCCTTACAGTGGCCCAGGTCATTTCTCTGCCTGTCTCCAGATTCTTCTCAAGTCAATAGGAAACTTTTACAGGCAGTAAACTCAGCCTACACTGCCAATTATGCATCTGTTACGGACAGTCATCTTCATAGTGGCTACTAGGTACCAGTGGTATCTGGATTCTGGTGCAACCGATCATGTAACAAACTTACCAACCAACTTCATGACAGCTCAGCTGGCTAACTAATAATACCAAGAGAATATCCTATATCCCTGATATAAATTAAAAGACAACTTCTCCCAATTGCAGGAATGAAATCACTATATCTACTTATAATTTTCTGCGAACATTGTCACAAGTCACAAATCCTTTTATCACGTACCATTCTTGTTCAATTGCATAGCAATTGCAATATAAATTCAAAACAACTGATCTATTATTGCAAGTTGATTAGCTCGTATCCTGGTTGAATAAAGCAATGCATCCTAGCTCCAACGTAACCAGACTTCTTCAGACATACCAAACCGCCGCAGAAAAAGTGTTCCACAAAATGTATTTAAAGTAACCGGGATCAGCAGAAGAACAATTGTCATTGTATCATCCATTTTCTTGAGGAATGAGCCCAAACAACCAAGTTCAGGAATACCAAAAATTCAATAGTAACACTGACATTAACAGTAGATGACACAAACCTTGGACCATCTTCTGAAGAGCTTCCAAGGCTAGTGAATCAGATGTCACAAAAATCGGACTCCTAGTCATTACTTTTGAAACCATAGTCTGCTCAGGCCGTAAACCCTCAGCTATAACTCTCGTAGCAATGTCCTGCACAAGACACAAACTTGTGAGACTTCACAATCACACACACGCACACACTCCAACAAAAAAACAACAAAAAGCAGAAACAGAAACCTTGTCAGTCATGATTCCAGATAGCAAAGCATTAGAATCAGTCAGCAAAACAGCATCCACACGCCGAGCCGCCATTCTCCGGCACGCTTCAAAAACCGTGGTTCCTTCAGATATAGTGAGGGCTTTCGATAGCCGGAGCTTTCTAACTGTCCTTTCTCCCCCATCAAACCTACACAATTCAATTCAATCAAAAACCACATTTAAACCAAAACACTCATTCAATTCAACGACAACCCACCTACACACCCCTTAAAAAGCTTTCGTTTCTTTTCAAGTAACCGCATCTTGTCAGGGGAAATCATACTTTAAACAAACAAACAATCGTAGGACCAAAACCTAAATCTATTAACTCTAAAATAAATAAAACGGCTTAGCTGGATTGATACGGATCGGTTCATCGTTGAAAAGAGAAAATCATAAACCAATTCGAATAGCAGAGGATGAAAAGATTAAATCAAAGAATAAAGAAGAGAATAAGAAGAAGAAGAACAAGTTACTCTTGTGGTGGCGGAGAAGAAGGTTTGCTGGGAGGTTCGCTAAGGTTTCCGTTTTCGATCTTCTTGGACAATGAGGGAGCGCGTTTATGAGGGCCACCGTTTCTTCTCGTTATGTGGCCACTCATTTTCGGAGACAGAGGTGACGTTTGGGTTCTTCTTCTTCTCCTTCTCCCTCTGTCACCACCGCCCCTGTTTCCGTCTCTGTTTCTGCAACCTTTCTTCTCCTCTTCCTTCGCTCAAAAATGCTTTTTTTTTTAAAAAAAAAGAACCAAGAAGTGAATAAAAGGACATGATTTGGATTTTGTTTTTACTGTAAAAATAGAACAAATTTTGATCGGGAGTTGTGGTTTGTATGTGTCCACTTGTCTCTAGTTTTATTTTTTAAGGAAAAGAAGGTCTTTTCTTGGAAAGCACTTTTTTTTTCTTCATGTATTAACTATTAACCCTAATCAAGATCTTAGCATTCTACACGATAATATTTTACAAGATTATAACTTTTAATCACCTTTATCACATTTAATTTGAATTAAATTATATAAAATTTGAAGTAAGTGGATTAAGTTAGTTATTAATTTAAAAGACATTAAAAACTCAAATTCAAGGCTATATTTCAAGAAAAATATTGAAATGTATTAGGTATATCCAAAGTTAAATTCATCAGAAACTAACAAAAAAAAAAAAAACTTAACCATGATGAATTTAAAAATAAAATATTGATTTGTTGGAAAGTCTGGTGAGATTTTTATTTGTGTAACTAACTACCTTCCATGTTTATGTCCTTGAGTAGGTGCATTTACTTTTCTACCATAACTTCTTTCTCGTTAAGTTTTCATAGATAGAACGTTAAAAAGTACCTAACATTGTTTTTACTTGACAGTGTGAATTTACGGAGAATAATTGTGTTCTTGAATGTATCATTAAGTATGTGTTTTTAATAATTGTGTCTCATTTCCTTTCTCAAGTGATGATTATGCTATTTAGATGAAAGCTCTTTCTTTTCAGAGTATAAATAAATGTGTCTTGTGTGTAAAGTAAGCACAATATTTTAGTTTTTGTTTGACTTTGGTGTAGGATTGAGGTTTTTTTTTAATAATTTTCTAAATATGATTTTTTTTATTTCAACGTGATATTTATATTATTTGAGACATTCAATGAATTCTGATGTGAATTCAGAAATGGTGGTAAAATGTTAAATGATGCAAAAGTTCTAGATGGTTCTTTGTTTAGAATATTTTTAATTATTTTTTAGTTACTATAATTTTTAAAATATACTAATGTTAATATAATAAAAAATAATGTATTTTGAAGTATTAAAATTAATATATTTTGAAAACATATTAAATAGATAGCACTAAAAACTCTTAAGAAAATATAAATTTTAAATTTGATTCTCAATACAACACGACAAAACCCATTTATATCCATATAAATAAATTAATAAATAGTTATAATTATATCGACAAAAAAACACATTAAGATCACAAAAGAAAAAAAAAAAAAAATATTCCCTTTTACGCGATAAGCGGATTCACACAATGAATTGTCGTAGAGTGTTTGATATAATTTTTATATAATTATAATATTTTCTAATATTTAAAATCTCCACCCTTGTAATTTTAGAATATCACAAAATATTTTCTAACCAAATAAGACACTGACATCACTCTCAACCCAAAACCTTAAGGTAATGGGTTTATGGGTCTTGATTCTTATATAGTGCTCTACTTTCTCATTTCTGGTCAATGTGGGACTTAGACTCATAATTGGATTCCTAACAATTAACTGCTTTCTGTAAATTTGAACTCAAGAAAGACGAAGATAAAGAAATTTCCCTAATTGCAAAATTTCCCCTAAATTGAAAGATTAACATAAATTAGTCACCTATACAGTACACGTAACACACCATATTACAAATCATGCCGCCTGTACAATGTTCCGTTAATGATTTAAACGGCGTTACAGAAAACGACCAAATAAAACACGAATTGCGAAAATGAGGACCATTCTAAACATTCGGTAAAAATGAGGACCATTCTAAACATTGTGTGAAAATGAGAACCATCCGCAACAAACACTACGGAAATGAAGACCAAAAAGGTATTTAAGCCTTTCTTTTATTTATTCTCTAACTTCTAGTAATTTCTCTCATGTAAAATTCTCCTTAAAACCTTTTTTTTATTTCTACCTTTTTTCTTGTCATATATAATTTTGTTTCTTTCCTTTTGTTTTACTATTCCTCTCTATATTTAAACAATAAAAAGTTGGTACCAAATTCCTTTTTATAAAACACTGAAACAGGTGCACCATTCAATCACTTAAACAATAAAAAAAGTTTAAAAATACATTTGAGATCAATTTTGGGACAAAGCATGAACTCGAAACAAGAATTTCTATCACTTCAACCTTTTTCGATAACAGTGCCTATAAATTAACTTGTATCCTTTGATAGTTGATTTTTTATGAATGCTTTGAACATGGTTATGCATTATGCGAATAATGGAGATTCAGCTTATGCATAGACACGACACAGAATAAAAGTTTTGGTCAAATTTAAGGTAGAAAACGAGGAAAAGGATAAAGAAATTAGAGTCGGACAAACGGCAACAACCCATGCATGCATCTGCAAACCTCCATATGCTGACATTGAGATCATGTTTTGGCATACACTAACACTGTAAATTGGTGTTGGCTTTTAGAAATCGAGATTCACTGGATCACACCGTCACAATTTTCTTAGTGTTCAATAAAATAATTCAAAACCATGTGTTTTCATTGATTCACAAACTTTCAATATACATAATAAATAGTGAGAATTCAAGGGTAAGGGTAAGTTTAGGATTAAAATAAAAAATTTGAGTATAAATATCTATCGTTTTAAGATTTTTGGTTGAATATGGTGTCGATTTCTTATATATCATATTTTATCATTGTTGTATTTTCTCTTCGATGATCTTTCTTTGAGATCCATCAGAATTATAAATTTAATTCATTTTGGTAACTGATTTAGATGAGTATAATATGATTTTTATATCAAAAGACTTGTTGATTAATGGTTTCGACAAATGTGTCATCTTATGTGAACGATAATACAAGTATGAAGTACTCGTGTTAACTCGAAGGATATTTTTGAAAATTTAAATGTGAGTCTAAGAGGATTTTAATTAAAAATTGTGTTAATAGATTAGACTCATATATCATTGATATATTTTTTTTCTTTTGATCCTCTTTCAAAAAATTCATCAATACATGAATAAAATATTTAGAAGGTGAATTTAAGATAAAGGGTTGAAAATTTTGATGAAATTAATGCATAATTTTTAACTAAAAGTAATGATCTTGTAATTGTTATAGAGAATAAAATGATGTCTCAATATGTCATATCGATCATGTGGATCGTAATATTAAAAAGAAGATTTGCAATACATATTTTCTCCATCATCACTGATGAAACAATTATTTTAAATAGGTGCATTTGTTAAATTTAGGTTCATTTTGAAATGAGATTTTTTGAGGAGAAATTATATTTTATTCCAAAAAATAACAAAAGGCATGTATGAGAAGATATTTCACTTCATAATGAGTTTCTCCTGAGTACTTGTTATGCAAATTTAAAGTGCCTAATGAAAGCAAATATTTCCTTTTGAGGTTTATAAAAGAATGTTACGTTCACACTGGGTTTCACTCAAAATAATTAAAACATGAAACATGATTTGTGTTCAAATTAAAACTACTTTAAATCATTTTCATTTTTCACATTGAAACCAAACATAAACCTTCAATGTGTTGAATGTGACATTTTGAACTTTTCCAAAAAAATCATTGCTTTCATGCAATTGACTTCAAATTCTCTATAATTATCTCACAACTATTCTTAGAAAGACAAATAATCAGGGTATTTGTAAATAAACCAATTTGGTGAGAAAAAAAAATTGAAATAACACTTAAAGTTTAGCATTTTTGTAATGTGTGTGAACTTTCTTAGTTTTGATTGAAAAGCAAAAAGTTAGATCATTTTCACATTCTTATTATATTCTAATACATTGCAAGCTTCATATGTGATATGTCAAGACCAAATACTGATAGATCGAGAATAATGAGTTATCAGTTCTAAACATGTTAACATAGTTACGTTTAAACACATTCACTTAATCAAGTACATTATCAATAATCAAAAATTAATATTGACAAGTCAACTAAATATCTTGGTTAAGGTTGTAATCTCAGTTTACACCTATAATGAAGGTTATTGGATGATTGAGCCACAATTAGGTTTACTAAAAGATAAAGACCTAAATAAAGAATTTGTAAGATAGTTGAAACCCTTTTTAATAGCATTTATAAAATAACTTAAAGAAACTAGAAGTAAAAATGTGATCATTTGACGCATAACCTAAAATACAATTAAGTTTATACATACCTTTCATTACTACCCAATTTGCTACTTGGAAACTCATCAAGTGTAAGCTCATTCATAACCCCTTAGACCATCTTGTTGGTATTGCTACTGTTTTCCTTTTGGAACTTTATCAACAATTGTATAAAAAAACGAGAATATGATTAGCTAGACAGCTTAACGATTAAACAAATCTAAATCTCATGTGGCTGTTTGTTTGTTTTTTTCAATTTCTCATGATAATTAATTACCTTTTTTTTCTTGAAATCTCGCAAGAAAAAAAAGTCTAAATAAATTTTACGATTTTATATTCTATAATTTATACTCAATTTTTGTGATTCACGATTTTTTTTATGCGTCAGTGATCTCTTATGTATAAAATTTACTATTGTATATCATAAAAAAAACTTTTAAATGATTTTGAACATTACAATTGTTCCTTTTCTAAAAAAACTTCAAAAATTTATAACCAAATTACTTTGTTAGTATAATGATGCTAACAAATTTGTCATTGACAAGTGTTGTTGTCAATTACAGACAGCTAAAACTGTTGCTAATGCATTCTTTATTGAGGAAACTTTTGCCTTGATTAAGTGAAAAACATAATTGTAAAAGTTCTTATCGTAAATAAACAGTACACAAGTTAAACGCGGTTGAAAAAAGTTAATATAATTTTTTAAAATGGCTCAAATAAATTAAAGGGTCATGTATGTTTTTGTCCTTCAAGTTTCAATGAATTTTGGAATTAGTTTCTTTTCAAAACTTTATATTAATTTAGTCATTTATCTTTATAAATGCGTGAATTTAAACCTTACAAAATTTTGTTAAGTTTATTTGACATTTTAAACGTGTTTTATGATGGATTTTGAATTAACATTGAAGTGAAAATGTCTCAAATAATGTTAATAATTCAAATACTATCATGAAATATGCTTAAAATGTCAGATAAACTTAACACAATTTGGTTAAAAAGACTAAATTCACATATTTTTAAAGATGAATGACTAAATTGATAATTTTTTTTAAAAATGATTAATTTCAAATTTCACCGAAAGAGAAAAACATATTTAATCTTGAATTAAATATGTTTTGGTAAATTAAATAACTACAAAAATAGCAATTTGCACTGTTTAATGCGAAACATGGTAAAGCGTATGTATACTATAAATAACAACTCTGGTTGTGAAAAGTGAGAAAATTTAATTCAACTATTAGCTTAAATTAAGGAGAACAATCTTGGAGAGTTTTACCAAATTTGATACAAATATGTTGACGATTAAGAAGTATTATCGAGAACTACGTGTCTAGTAACATATCAACAACATAATAATCATTTTAATTTAATGCATCATTGATATAAAAACAATGCAGTTATTTTCAATAATATGTCCATTTATTGTTTAATAAATTGGACGGTGGAATATCGTATTAACGTAGCAGAAGCATTGGAAGAAATACGAACAATACATTTAAATAACAATATTCGTCAAATTCCAACACATGATTGGACAATACATCCCCAAAGTCAAACAAGTTAGGCCTGTGGAGTCATTCGTAATTTGACTTTTTTTAATATACAGAAATTTACAATATACTATATTTAAAAAAAAAAAACACACACATGACATAACAATCAAAATGATTTTTTTGAAAAACGTAATAAAATCTATTTTAATCGTGAAATAAAAGAAGTTAAAAAATGTAGCTGTCAAGAAGAAGAAGAAGGAAACACAGTGATGTTTGCGTGGAAAGTACAGTGAGTAACATAGTATGGATGAAACAGAGGACAAAAACATAAACAGTAACAAAAATCGAATCAGATTTTGTAGAGAGAATGAAGGACCAATGAGCGGGAATAACGCGCCCCTCGTTTGAAAAACACATAAAACACGCACAACTTCATCACATCTAATAATTACCACCAAATCTTGGACAAAGTAAACAACACAACACAACAAAAAAGATTAAAATTAAAAAAACTAGGATTGCATTGCATAACACTTTTCTTCATTTTTCTTCTACTCTCTCTCTCTCTCTCTTCACATGGTCTTCCCCACCCCTCTCTCTCTCTCTCTCTTTCATTATTTCTTTTTTTTTTTTAAAGTTTTGGTTTTTATGTGTGACAAAGAAACGTGTTGGATAATATATCTGAATCTTCGCATGATGTTCCTTGAGCCATGAAAAATTCCTCTGACATTCCTCTCCGATCTCCATAGCCTGTCTTTCCACACACTGGAAGTAGTGGAAGGTACTATATCCCATTCATGTCCCTGTCAATTGGGTGCTTATCGTACTTCTTGTGGAGCAATATCGTGAGAGATAATTCAAGTGGGTCAATCACCGCTTCTTATTTTGCAGATTTTTTTATTCTCAATGTTGGATTCAATGGCGTCAATTTGAGTAGTCCTTGGTAGGTGACTGTCAGAGGAGTTGTTACTATTTCCAGTTGAGAGCAATATCCATGAAAACGAGATGAAATTAAACGAAAAGAAAAACAAAAGTCGTTTTTTTTTTTTTTTTTTTTTTTTTTACTTTTGACGTTTCGGAGTGATCCCTTTCAAGCCTCCATTCAAAGCGCTAAGCTTTTATGGAAAGTTTTTCAATAAAAGTTGGGAATGGAGGTAGATGGGTTTGGGTGGGAAGTGAATTCTAAGCAAAGCTCATAACTAACCACTTCTCTTCTGTTCTGTTTCATACTCGATTCTGGTTTCACTCTCCTATTTTTGTTTCCCTTGTGCTGGGGATTTCGCTTGCAGAATGCAGATTTTGATAGCTTCCTCATTGGTGTCATTGTCATATACCAATTGAGTCTTGTTTCCCTGATCAAGTTTTGAGTTTTTTTTGCGTTGTGTTGTGTAATGGTGTTGTAGGTGGGTCATTGTTTTTGAGAGAATAACAGAGGCGGTGCTAGTTGCTGCTTTCTGCTTATACAATCGTAGATGGACCGGAGGAGTTGGCTTTGGCGCAGGAAGTCATCGGAGAAAAGTCCCGGTGAAACGGAGAGTTCTGGTTCAATCTCATCTCTTTCAGAAAGGTTCTCTGATGATCAGGTGGGCATTGGAACGGAACTGGTATTCGTGTGTTTAAACTTTTGATTTCTGAGATGATTGGTTATGTGCTTTTTCGGGTAACTTTTTCTCACACGGTTTCATCCTATTCAAGATGCTTCATATTCTAATTTCGTCATGATCCTTGAAATATCAGAGAAATGTGACTGATATGGCTGCAATTGCAGTCACGGATCATTTTTTAAAACCTCCTATTTCTTTATATCTTTGACACTTCAATCTTGACCAGCTTTGATTGTTGTTTGGCGGTGAAACAAATTATCTGGGTTGTGACCATTTCTTAAGTTAAAATCATACTCCTTGTTAAAGGAGATCAAGGCTTGATTAATAAAAAACAGCGTACCATTTCGAAAAGAAATCATGATTTATTGCAAAGGTCTGGTGGAGTCAATTATGCAAGAATCTGAACTGATAACACCAGCTGTTCATACTGTGAGATAGCTTGTAATGTGTAGTCAAGATGAAAAGAATGGTTATTGCTTGTTTGATCTCAGGTTTTAAATGGACTCATTCCTTTTATAATCATGATGGACTTTGTGTTTAATTATTCCCTTTTCAAGTGTGAGAACTCTGCTTCTTCGGATTATTGTGAAGTTGGAAAATTGGTATGAGGAATCTGATTCTTCTTCCTATGTTGAATAGGTATATACAACACAAGCTGCTTTATCACCTGAAGTCACGTCTAAGTCTGCATCAAATGACGACATTAGTACCCCAAAAATGAGTAAAGAAGAGGTTACGGATGTAAAGATTCTTACAGACAAATTAGCTGCTGCTCTGCTGAATATTAGTGCCAAAGAAGACTTGGTAAAACAGCATGCCAAAGTTGCAGAAGAAGCTGTATCAGGTATTTATTGTTTGGCCCTTACCATGCATGTTCAATGGAAATAGTGCTACCTCAGATATTTATTATCACAAAGAAATGGGTTGGGCGTTCGACCACAAAAATGGATACTTTAAGGTGATTAAAAAGAAAAATTCTTGATGAAGTTTTCTCTCTGAAAGATTTTATTCATCAATGTCGTTCTTGTGCACCAATAAATTAGAACAGTCTGGTGGTCGTTATGACTAACACAACCTTAATGGGAATCCAAATTATTTGAAAAGTTTGTTTTTTACCGGCCAGAAAATCTATGTTTATTGAATAAAAGGTTTTGATTGGCTTCTCATCTTTTAAGGCTGGGAGAAGGCTGAAAATGAAGTGTCATCTTTAAAACAACAGCTTGATGCTACGAGGCAGAAGAACTCAATTCTGGAAGACAGAGTTGGTCATCTTGATGGTGCACTCAAAGAGTGTCTGAGGCAGCTTCGACAAGCTAGAGAAGTGCAAGAGCAAAAGATTGTTGAAGCTGTCGTGAATAGTTGTCGTGAGTGGGAATTCAAGAAATCTGAACTTGAGGGAAAAGTTGCTGATCTTGAAGCTCAACTTCAATCAGCTAAAGCAGATTCTGCTGCATCAATTCGTTTTGATCTTCAGCAGAGGCTAGAGGCTGTGCAGAAAGAGAATTCAAGTCTTAAACATGAGCTGCAATCTCGACTGGAGGAACTAGAACTGAGGATAGTTGAGAGGAATTTGAGTTCTCAAGCAGCTGAGACGGCTAGCAAGCAACATTTGGAGAGTGTGAAGAAGGTTGCGAAGCTTGAGACTGAGTGCCGTAGACTGAAAGCAATGACTCGTAAAACATTTTCTGTCAATGATCACAGGTCCGTGACTGCATCTTCAGTTTGTGTTGAGTCTTTCACAGATAGCATGTCGGATAGTGGAGAGAGGTTACTAGCAGTTCAAACTGATTTGCGAAAGTTAGGTGGATGGGAGATGAATGAATATGAGCCAAGTCGTTTTGATTCGTGCTCGTCTTCTTTAGTTATGGAAATTGATCAACTTAAGAAGGAAAAGACTAATGGAAAAAATCACATGGTCCCTTCAACTGAGATCAATCTCATGGATGATTTCCTTGAGATGGAAAGGCTTGCTGCATTTCCAGAGAATGTTAGGGAAGGAGTTGCATCAGATCAATCTAATGTTGATCAGGCTACTATGGAAGCTGAAGTGGAAGCTTTGATTCAAAAGAATGTTGAATTGGAGAAGAAGCTGGTGAAAATGGAATGTGAAATGGAAGCTATGATTCAGAAGAATTCTGAATTGGAGAAGAAGCTGGAGAAAATGGAAGCAGGGAAAGTTGAGGTAGAGATGGTTTTGACCAAGTACCATACGCAGCTTGAGACATCAGAGAGTCAGATTAGGGAAGCAGAGTTGAAGGTAGCAGAGTTTCAAACTCAGTTAGCTCTTGCAAAAAGATCAAACCAAGAAGCATGCGAAGAACTGAAAGAAACAAAAGCAAAGAAGGAGATAGTGGAGTCTACCCTCAAACTTACTCAAACTGAAGTCGAAAAACTGATTTCAAAAATCTGTTCTTTGGAGGCAGAGATTCAGAAGGAACGAGCTTTGTCTGCTGAGAATTCAATCAAACGTGGAAAATTGGAGGAGGAGCTTTTGAAAATGAAACAAGAAGCTCACGTTCAGCAAGACACCGAGATAAAGCAGAGGGAAGTCGTTAATCACAATTTGAAGTTAAAACAGGTCAGTATGCTAAAACTTATCAGGGAACTTGATTTTTTAAGCCTTCTTTAATGTGTTTGTTGAAACTTGCAAGCTAATATTCTGGCGTTAATTTTTTGATGATGGAATTCATCAAAGTGAAATATCCCTAAACATGATTAAGAAAATCTTGCATCATGTGTTTTGATTTGAAGAACTTGGCATGGTGTGTGCAGGAAAAGGAACTTGCTTTGGCTGCTGGTAGATTTGCTGAGTGTCAGAAGACCATTGCATCACTTGGACAGCAGTTGAAAAGCCTTGCAACTTTGGAAGACTTTCTACTTGATTCTGACAACCCTGTGGAGTCAACCTTTGAAGTCACAAAAAGTCCCCAAAATGGTGATCAGTTGAAACTACCTCGTAATGATTTGAGCATACCCAAAAGAGATTCTGAGTCACCCATTTCATTAAACTCATCAGTTACCAATGAGAAAATCCGAAATGGATTTAGTAAGTTCATCCCTAAAAGCAAGAGTGTAAGCAAAAGAGGAAGTCACTGAGAAAAAAAAAATGGAGAGAAAGTATACATGATAAGGATAAGGTTGAATTGTAAATTTGGGTTATTCATTTTGTCTCATGGATTCAACTATGAATCCATAGCAAAAATAGCAATACATAAAGTCCAAATTTTAAAACGTTTTCTCTTGTAGTTATGGTTGACCCATGCCTCTTTATATTTAGACTAGAATGACAACTTGGTACCCCGTGTTGAAATCTTTCAAATAACTTAATGTTGAAACCAAACATAAAAGAAAAAAGTAATTTTTGGGGTGAGAGAGGCTCGAATTCTCGACCTCAGGATTACTCTTAAGCTATGAGACCTACGCGCTAGCCAACTGCGCCACCACCCCTTTGTTGATCCTAAATGATTTCATCTGTTAATATATCGACTCATTGGAAACTTAAGCAAAAGAAAGTTTTAATTAAGAGTGTGTTTGTATTTAGTTGGTGAAATTGAGTCTGTTTTAAATTCAGTGTGAAAGTGGCATTGTTGATAAGAATTGATGGGATGGAGAATTAAATTGGGTATGGATCCTAATTATTTGCATTGAATGATGAAGAGAAAAAGAGAGTTCAGATGGTGTAAGATGAAAAGAAGAGGAACGAAAGAGAAATAAAGAGCAATGAGGCTCCTACACTACTCATACCCCACACACGTGAGTGATCACAAGTTATTGTTGCATTGCACTCATCAATCAGATCATGCTCTTCACACTCCCCCCCTCAGAGGGGCCATTGTTTGCAAACTAACTTCTTCCGACTCTCTTTTCGATATTTAAAGTACGTGTTTAAACCTAAACTGCTACTACAATAATGATAACCTAAACTTAAAAGATTTATAAATATAGTAATGTATTAAAATTGTGGGTTAAACTATGGTGGTGTGAAATCCACAACTAAAGATCTTCTTTTTTTGGGTTAAATATGTTTTTTGTCACTTAATTTTTAATTAATTTTAGAATTAGTGAATTTAGAAATTTTAGACCAATTTAGTTATTCATCTTTTGAAATACGTGGATTTAGTCTTTTTAATCAAATTTGTTAAGTTTATTTAATGTTTCGTATACATTTCAGGATTGTATTTGAGTTGTTTACATTATTTGATACATATTTATTTCAATGCTAAGTCAAATATTATTATGAAACGCGCTTGATATGTTAAATAAACTTAACAATTTGATTAAAAGGACTAAATACACATATTTAGAAAGATGAAAGATTAGATTGGTTGAAAGTTTCGATACGGACTAATTTCAAAATTCACCAAAAATTAAAGGACAAAAACATATTTAATTCTTCTTCCTTTTCAAAGATTTGAAATGTTTACGATTCCAAGCATAATCTCAATTTTAACTACTTTCATCTAATTAAACTAAAAATTCATTCAGAAAACTCAAGATCTCAATTCACAAATTTTGAAAATAAAGCAAAAAGGACTTTCTCTTCATAGATATGTTTTGACGAAGTTTCTACAAGTCACGCTATATTAGTAAATACATGAACTATATTTAATTTAATATAAATGTTAGAGCGAATTTAACATTACTTTAATATAGTCACTAACTGAATTTGATTCATTTTAGTTTTACACGTACAGAGGTAAAGAAAATATTTTTAAGCTGAAGGCAAGGTTATATATTTAAAATCAAAATAAATCAGTTAAAGATCACAACAAGGGTTCTATGGTGTAGTGGTTAGCACTCTGGACTTTGAATCCAGCGACCTGGGTTCGACTCCCGGTAGGACCTTCTTGTTTATTTTTGCAACTCGGTTCAAATTTTCTATGATTCATTAATCAGCACCATGAAATTCCAAAACTTTTTACAAAATAACATAACTCATCAAATAATAAAAACATGTCATGTCCCATGTAAAATATCAGAAATTATTGTGTTCATTCTCATTCTTCATGATTACACAAATAGGTCAACCAACGAGGACTAATAAATAGCAGACATTGAAGTATGCTTTTGAATGATATGACAGAACCTTGCCATCACGTGCATGAATGAACTGTGTTAACTGCAAAAAGATAAAGCAAGAAAGAGACTCCCAATAGATAAATGGAGAAAACACAACACGACTCTGCTACTGCTAGGGCATGCTTCCTTCTTACTTGCCTGACCCCATTTAATATTTTCTCAGCTGATCATAAAAAATCTTCGGCTTTCTGTATTTTGACAGGCAAATGGTCTGAGAATATAACAGCACCATCATGTTAGTACTCGACTTTGGACCACTAGGATGAAAAAACATTATGTGTTGTCACATGCCTTGTTATGTAGCAGTGACTACACCCAAAGGAATTTCATTACCTGCATTGCAAATGCCAAGTGGATCAGTGTTGCTTCTGTCCAAGGCCGTCCTATAAACTGAAGGCCAATAGGCAAGCCTAGCTTGTCGTACCCAACCTGTGATGAAAGCTTCATAGAGTTATCATTCAACCTAAGCTCTTAAAGAATCAAAAGATATTGATTTAGTTAAGTTTTTTTAGTTTCAGAATATTTCATAAGTGGCATTAGGTAGATAGAGAATGTGATCATACCGCAACTGTCACAGCAGGAAGTCCAAGGAAGTTTCCTGATATAGAATACCTAACAAGTGCAGCTGAAATTGTGCCGAATGTTACATAATATTGTAAGCATATGGGTAGTTATGCTACCGACAACTTCTGAGTGTCACCACCACAAATACGAATTTCATTTATACCTCCATTTACGTAGTCAAGTTCACCAGTCTTCAGTGCATCATCTTGAATCGAGTATGCAGTCACACTGTAATAAATATTATTAGGCAGTGTGTTAGTTACTTAAGACAAAATTGCTATCAAATAAAGGCACTGTGAGAAAACAACACAAACAAACCCTGTTGTTGGTGACACAATGACATCTGCCTCAGCAAATATTCTCTTGTGAAACTTTGCCTGGCGATTCCTGATCATAATTTAACAAAACCATGTAACACTTTTAAATGCTGCTTAATGAATATACGTATATAGATTTTGGAAAATAGAGCACAGAAGAAAAAATAGGATTTTTTACTAGTCAAAACTCGATAATGGGTTGATGTTGCTGGATAGAATATCAAATATTGAGACTAAGCCAGATAATGTGAGTCATAACAAACCTCAATTTTTGAGCTTTAATGTACTCCTTGCTACTGAAAGCACCATAGATAGAAAGTGCTACCCTTGCGTCCCATCCTAATTCTGCAACATGTCTTTGGTAATAATTTAGTAATGTCAGCAATCAACCCCTCTAAATCTAGAGGACAGAAATGAAGAAAAAATAAAATCAAGGGTTTTTTTGTATGACATACTTCTCTCTAAAAGAATCAAACCAAGTGGAACACTCTGATCCAATGGTTAAGTAATGTGCCAGTCGCATTGCTTCTATGTCTGGTAAAGTCACATCTATTGTCTTGTAGGTTTAAAATAAGATTGGAAGGTTAGTTAGTCAGTGATCACTTTTCTATTTCTTAATGAAATGTTCAATAACTGTGGGGATTTTCTGCTCAAAGCAGTTCGTTTCTTCCAACTTTTAACAAGAGTTAAAAATATTGATTTTTGTTTTTCACCCAAATAATACACTTGAATTTAAAATTTACTCAGATAGCATACTGTCTCCAATATTTACACAGATAGTATGTTTTATCTGGGTAAATAGTTGACCACTATGCTATTTGGTTGAAAAAAATCAACAAAGTTAACATTTAAAACACTTTTTTTGTGTTACATTCTGCAATACCTTCCAACCATAGTAATCCTGAAGTTCGCTCAATGCCTGGGTGCAGCATAATCTTACTTCGTCACTGCAATCGTCAAACCACTAATTGATAGAATTAGTGGTTAGATATAGTAAATTATGTTATGGCAACCTACTCATATGGGAATGAATAGTCTAAATATTCAAGTTAAGGAAACATGCTTCAGACCTTATCATACTTTGCCAATTTGATGTCACGTATGGACTTTGAGAATGACAGTAGTGGTAGATTTATCTTGGTCTAGGGCATTGCACAAAATATTATCAGAAGTTTAAGAAGATTAGTAGCAGGTGAACATTACCAGTTCTTTGAACTTCATTAGCAGTGTGAAAACTGAGACATAGAAAGGAGTCATTTGAAAAGTTAACCATTTGGATTTTGAGAACAAGAAAAAGTCCTTACAAGTGTACTAGAGGACTGTTCTGATGGAATTTCTCCACTAATAGCTGCATAACTGTAAATATTGAAGTATTGAAATATCAGAAACTGTGAAACCAATATTAGAACTTCTTGAAGAAAGAAACTCATAGAAAGTGCCACTGACGTGATCAATGCATCCTCAACAGTGCCTGCTAGTATTCCAACCATCCCAACTGTCCAGTTTAGTGGAAGAACTCTGAATGTAGTGCAAATAAATCTCTTAAATCATCACAATCCTCAATTTATTCAAACATGACAACAAATTTGCAAACCCACCCGGAATGAGGGACGCGATCAAAAGTTGGTTTTAGACCAACAACACCACAAAGTGCTGCAGGCATCCTCACAGAACCTGAACAAGTATGCTAATAGAACATTATTTCACCACTCATGTTGTCTATTGAAATCTCATATACCTACTGATATGGATCTGTCTAGTATATTCAGATAGCTTTGGCTATAACATAAATATGTGAAATGCATATGAGCAATAATGATGAATGATGATTTCGTTTATCTTTCATAATTTAAGTTAAATACCTCCCCCATCAACACCAAGAGCAACAGGGCACAACCCTGCAGATACCACAGCAGCAGATCCACTAGAAGAACCTCCTGCAATCTTGTTGGCATCATATGGGTTTCTAGTTGCCCTATGGAAGTAATAGAACCACATGCTCTTGTCAGAAACGAGTTTTGTGCAAATTCATTAATGTATAGCTCAGAAGTCACAAAAGATATATCATAATGTGAATAAAATTCTGGGAGTGTATTTCTCATGGTCACTTTCTTACCCATAATGTGGATTGATACCACTTGTTCCAACCCCAAGTTCATGCATATTAGTCTTCCCAACAAGTATGGCACCACATAATCTCAGACGCTTAACACAGCAAGCATCATCTGTACAAGGCCTTTCTTTGTGCAACCACTTTGTACCTCCTACAGAAGATGCATTTTTAGATACCCAAGTGAAAATGAGATTAACAGTGAAAACAACTGAAGCTTTGTATAGTGAAAAAAAAGTAATTTGCTCTACCTGTAGTTGGATATGGCAAACAATCTATTTCATCCTTGACTGCAACAGGAATTCCGTCTAGGACAGAGATAGGTTCCCCTGGAAAAACAACATGCACCATAACTTTTTAGGGGAACAAAGGTAAATTATATACACTTTACTTCTGGATTTCAATAGCACATGAAAAGCATTTAGCTTTATGAGTTTCAATCAACTTATAATAACATGGTCATCAGATTAAATCATCTAAAGATCAATCGAAAGAGAACTGTTACCCTTGGGGATTGACACTTGAAATTGTTATGTAGTACCTTTCTGATACCTGAGAGTTGATTCATCTGCTTGTCTTAGAATATCCTCCGGATTGTAGTTAATGAAGAATCCCATCGAGAGTGGAGGCTTTGAAGATTCATCAACAGCAGCTATAAATCGTTCTGCAACCTTTGCAAATGAAGGGCATGTTATGAAACGAAACGAACTTGCATAAATTTTAATCCAAAGTGAAATTTTGAATGACAGAACTTTATGCAAGATGGTGCTGATGAGTTAACAGAACAATGATAACATGAGAACACGTAAAAAGAATATGAATATGTAAGTGATGAAATACCACTCGTGGCGTTATAGCTTCCGAACTGTAGGCTTTGTAATAGTCCATTATGGTCCAACGAGAGAAAGAAATGTCTGTTTCATTTTGTGCTTTTTCTGACGACGTTGGTAAGCACTCTATCGCAAGTTGAACCTGCTCTTGTGGCGTCAAACCAGAATCCAAGCTTTTGACTTCTTGTTCTTTGTGGTCTGCAAGAATTAAACTCATATCAGGCACCTTTCATTCAAGAAAAATTTGTGATTTGAGATAAACAAACATCTAAGACAAAAAGACCAACATGCCAATTTTGTTTGTGCTAACTGCAATCAAGCAATATCTATGATCACACCATCATGCAGGTAACCTATCCCTTATACACCTGATAGAAAAAGAAAAGAAAAGAAAAGAACCGAGTGGAAAATCACAAACCTTCAAAATGGTGTGAGGGAACATAGAGGGGCGACTCTTCTAACTCTGCATTTGTAATAAGCTGCAAAAAAAAAAAAAGCTATGAATTTAAAAATGAAAATTTTCTATTTAAGTGAAATCCACAGCAGTATGAAGTGATACTATAGTACACAAAGAAGAGCATGGAATTCTGATTCATTCGGGAGAAGATTTCATGAAAATGGAATAAAAAGACCATGGACCAAGAACTTACCGTGTGAATAAGATTGTTACCCTTCAATATATATAGCAACAAGGTTCCAAATATTCGAGACTCCAAGAACCAAGTGAAAACCTTGACCAAGATCCCAGTCATACGAGGAGCTGCTATAAATTGAAGTAATGATGAGTACCAACTACCATAACTTTTGGCAATCATGGATTCTGATATAAACATTTAATTCTAAACCAGATAAACCGTTTTGAAGCTTCAACATATTTTCACTGTGAACTAGCACACATATTCATGTCCTTCTCTGATGCCATGCCAGAGATTGTAAACAGTACAACTAAAGAAAGCGAGCCACAATAAACTTTGCATGACAGAAAAAGAAACGGTTCCTGTGACAGAAAAATGAACATAAACAGAAAAAAACAGCAAAGTCAGTGAATTATGAACCTTTGACATTGGCTTGGAGATAGATTTCAGTGCTATCAGAACCCAAGTTGACATCTTTAACAGGCTTATAAACCACGCCCCTACTTTTGAACAGACCCATTAAAACTGTTTTCTGTGGAAGATGGGCAAAAAATGATTACATGTTATAGTAGTTGGTTGCATGGCGGAGATAGCAAGAAGTACGACACATTAATTCAAACTTGTTTTGATCACATATCTTAATTGGCATGGTGATGGATAGGGTATACTATGACAACTCCCACAAACAAGTCACTTTCATTCACCAATGAATTGAATGAAGATTTTATGAAAAAAACTAAGACCTCAACATTGTATTCCTCTTCCACCTTATGCTTTCAGATTCCAAAAAGTTTCTTAGTAGTTTCTGTCACAATGCTGAAAATGTCAAACAATTCACCAGCTTCCAATTTATGCCTCTTTTCTCTCTATAGACTGACTTTGTTTTGTTTGTAACTTTTATTTTATCTCTTAATTTTCGTTTGCACTGTCAGGGTCGCTTTCAATACACTTCTTTTTTTCGCAAGTGATTGATTATAGAAGATAGGTAAAGAATAAATAATCCTTTTTCGAGTATTAAAGTTAATTTATATACATTTTTTAAGAAAATCCATGTACAAGAATTTCTATAAATTAATTTATATATAACTTATTTTAGATTAAAAACTCACTTTTAGGAAATATTATTCACTTTTGGTTTGGTATCTAAAAACGAGTATTTAAATAGGCGGGACCATTGAATTTTTACTAATTTGGATTGAAATTACAAAAATAGTATAATTTAAAAAAAAAATTGAAATATACCATTTGTAATTTCAGAAACAAATTACCTTAAAAAAAACAGACTAAACTTTTATGTTTTCTTTTTATGAATTTAATCAACTTACGTTACGTTAATCCACGGACTAGTTTACTAGTTTGCAGGCTCCATAATAAAAAGCATAAAATTAATATATTGTGAATAAATGTGTGTAGTTAAAGTCTAATTATCTTTTATCATATTGTTTAATGTAATAGTTTTCTTTTTTATTGTCATGATAGCATGAAAGAAAGTCTTTTATATTTTAATTTAAATTATTATTATTAAAATAAGTGTAAAAAATATAATAATTAAGATATTAGCATTAGGTGGAAGAATATTAATAAATCTCATTTATAAATTTAAATAAACACGTTTAAAACATAAAAAGACGGTGGAAGGGTAATTTAACCATCACTAATTAGTATAGCGAATTAATGTATGGTCCAACAATTTCGGTGATTTAAACACTTGCCATATACTCCATGCAGCTCTTAAAAATCATTTGATGTGGGGCATAAAACGATAAAGTTGAAATTAAATGTTCTTAAATCTGAAATCCAAATAAAAAAGAAACATTTTTCTATGGTTCACATCTCATAAAAGCTTCACAGAAGAAAGATTGTATGAGATAAAATTTATGCTTCCTAATTATTAAAGTTCATATTTTCCATACATATATATATACTCCAAGAATATTTTGTAAAGCTTTTTCATTTAGCTTTTCCAAAAGCTTAAATGTATAAATTTAACATGAGAAAGAATAATTTATTTGTATTTACTTATGTAGTTGGTTGGGCATGGAAGAAGTGTGAGTTTCCTTATGCACACGTTAGGGATACATCATTTCATTTCTTGATATGACGCATAACAACTCTGAGAAGGTGACAACTTTTTTTCAATTTGGAAATTGGAATTGAACAAAGAAAACATCACACTCAATATTTTTGTCACTGATGCAAGACACGAAACTTGGTCATTGGAGCATTTTACCAATTAGAATTTAGAAAGCTAGAAGATAAGTGTAGAAAGTTTTTGTCTTTGTTCAGAAGCAGCTTATTTTCACTTTCTTTTTTGTTCTAAATTGTGTGTTGTTTGGTGTGATTTAATAATGTCGTTGTTGATTAAAAATTGTGGATGGGAAATGAATTTCATTAATTTAGATCTTTCTGGAATTGTAAGCATGTGATTTGTTTCAACTGCCATGGGGACTCTTAATAACAAGATAAAGCTAATTCATGTCCGAACGGTGAGTAATGAATGGTTTCGATTTCTCGAGGAGGTTCTCGGTTCAATTATTCTTAATTTTCAAATAGGGGGAAACTAGTAGTTGATATGGGAAAACTATTAGCTAAGAGAGTATTGTGTAAAAAAAATAAAAATCTTATATTTTCTTCGGAGTAATTATAATTGAAGAGAGGGGAAAAAATAAAGAGCGTAGATGATCATTTTAATGTTAAGAAGTGAACGGATGATAATTTAATTTAAATAAATTTGGTTTAGAATTTAAATGGATAAAAAGATATTATAATAATAATAATAATAATTTTTCATATATAATTTAATGTTGAATAATGTAATGTAGTATTAGATTGCTTGATTAAAAAATGGTTATATATGAAATTTTACAACAATGTACAATTGTTACATTTTTATGTTTTCAATGACTAAATTTCAATCTGTAGTATTTTATAAACCAAATTGTAATCAATTTAAAGATAATAAACAAATAAAGAAAACATAACATTATAAAATGTTTTCACCTTTTTATCTTTATTATTAAGTCAAGTCAACATAATTTAGCCCTTTAATTTGAATCCAACATATCAATTCAATGATTCGTGTGATAAAAAAAGAAAAAAAAGAAAGAGAGAGTGAATCGGTTGGTTTAATTGGACAACTAATTACTAACAGGGGTGGAGTAAAATATTAATTAACAACCAGTTAAACGAATGATAAAATTCTTAAACTACTAATCAAAAATATACTTCAAAAACTCATTCAATTTTTTTAGATAAATAAAGAATCACGAAATAATTGATTGCATATTATTTAACCTTTATCATCAATGTTTTATTTTGAATAACAACTGATACTATTCTTTGGCTAATTTCTATTTTTACTTCATTTTTTATAATTTATATTTGCATAACTCAACATATGTATATATACCATATATTTACTCAATATATGGGATATGATACATCAAAATATCTTTTTTCCTTATAGATGTCGCGGCAACGTTCCCTTCATCTTTTTATTTTGTTCTGATTTTTACGAATTTAATTAAAAAAAGTTATAAATTATCTACATGGAAGGCCGATAGAAAAAAAAAAACTTAAAAAGTATTTGTAATTGAATGAAAGATGATTTATTTAATTTCATTCAATTTAATTAGACTACATTCGTAAAAATGAATTAGGTTATATTAATATTTTAGATAACCATGCTTAACTTTTTTTTCCTTCTTATATTCTAGACGAAGTAAAATAAACCTGCTTTCTTTAATAGAGATGAAAAAATATGCTGGACAAAAATACGTTGATAAATTGAAGACAAATAAAAATTAAAAATATTTGGTTGAAAGATATAAAAATGAGACCTAATTAAGAATAATACTATAATCCTACTATTTTAAATTTCTTTTCTCTTGCTCTTCCAACCAAACATTCCCCATCGTCTCGATTCCTCTCGATTAACTAACCAGACCTAACCTAACTACCCAGTATTTGTTGGTACACTCGTTAATAAAATGTCTGTTGCAATCATTAATGAAAGATGTTTATTATATTGAATAATTATGCTGTCAAAATCCGCTTAGATAAATCAAAATATTGTCCAGATATTTGATTCAGAGTACCCAAAATCACAATGTTACCAAAATCCGTGTATCCGTATATAAAATTGAATGATGATCCTTCCGATTATAGAACCCCCGAAAACAAAATCATAGGAATTCCATTTCTTTTATTATCCCTAACTAGCGGAAATATTAGTGCTATCGACGTTTGCATGCCCAATGTTGTCAGGAAACAGATTGTGAATAAAAATAGCTGTACTTGATCATGTATTAGAGTTGTTGAATATACAATTCGGCCAACCTATGTCATTCTTTCTGAAGCTAAGAGCCCGAAAGGACCTTGTACAAGGTACTTTGCAGCGATGACACCGAATCAATGGCAGATTTTGTAAGCCAGCTAATCCCCACTTTAAGCCTATGTTCATCTGTTGGTAACCGGATCAAATAAGCTATCTTCCTCGCTGCAAAAACAGAAAAACACCAAACTTCTTTATTACTTTACTAAGTAACTAACATAACGAAGAAATGTTCACGGGGCCTGACTTACCAGTATGACCAACAGGTCCTTCTAATGTCAATCCATCAATAAAACTCGGAGAAATGACAGCATCATTTCTTCCCAGGGTCATCATCTCACCCAGATTCTGAAACCTGGCACCCACATAGGAACAAGTACAGTGTTAGGATTAAGAGTGTGTAGTTAAGTACTTAAATGGCAAAAGTTAAGTACCTAAATGGCAAAAGCGGACGCCCATTGATTGCAGCCCACAGATTCCAACCAGTGAAGTCTGCTTGCTGAAATGCAACCTGTAATGTAAAGGGAAATAATAAGAAAACAAAGATGATAATATACTCAATGTTATTAAATGTCATAGCATCATCACATAGGATTTCAAGCGGCAGTTACCACCTGTGCAGTGGCTGGAAGGATCCTTCCGCTTGAATCCCTCAATGCAGAAGAGTCGCCGAGGGCAAATATCCGGGGATGACCCTTAACACGTAGTGTTTCATCTGTTTCAGCTTGCCCTCTAGCATTTAGTGGAATTATAAATGGTGCATCTGAAGGTTCTAGCTTAGGAAGAGGAGGTTTGGTTCCAACAGTCCATAATACCAGGTCTGCTTCGATGATTTGACTCTGCATTCCCCTTTCAGCAGGCTGTAGCTCCAATATATACTTCTCAGTAGCAGATGCTACTTCAGTACTATTTTCATCCACCCCTGTCAAGGTATCTGAAGATTCCAATCCACTGAGCTTCCGAATACAGCGGACAAAGTAACCCAATAAAAGTTCAACTTTCCTTGATGAAAGAACCTAACATCCAAAAGGACAATGTTTCTTCAGAAACCATAAACTATACTTGCATAACATAGGTAATGAACCAAGGCTAGGGGAATAAAATTGAATGCAATACGAAACTAAAGCAGTGGTAGTTGAGAACATTGAAGGTTTGAAATACATTTGGTTGTCCAATCTCATCGTGTGGCACCCATGTAGCATTCAATTATGGCTGTTGCTTTGATGGCTTTAAGAAAGTCTCTGTAGAATGGGTGCTAAATAGTGAAGTTACGAGGAAGGAAATTTTATAAGTTCAAACTGCCCATAATTTCTTCTTCGGAATATTTTAGGCAAACAATTAAGTTATATTACAATGCAGCACTCCATGTTCTGAGAAAAGTTTGGCCTGAAATTTGTAAGAGCATTTATAGCGTCAAGAGAAATTAAGAGAAAATTAATTGTTTGCATTTCCTCAACCCAAACAATTTATATTTTATTTAACATTTAAAAATTAAGCTTAAAGCTCTAAATATAAACATGAAATAGGGAAAGAAAAAATTGAACAGAGAAGTGTATCTAGCTGACTTCCCTAGAAGGAAATACAAAGTCAACGTCTTACTGGACCATCACCAAATTGCACATGGTTCTCTGGCATGTACAAAGCAGATATCCAAGTTCCAAAAAGCATAGAATATAAAATCTAAACAACTTACTTTTAGAGCAGCTTCCCTGTTTGCTGGTGGGGCATTTGGGCAAATCACAGTTTCAACATTAATTGCTTTCACAATCCCTCTGTTCCGTAATCGCTCTGCTAGTGTTGCAGCCAATTCAACTCCCGAGTAACCACAACCAACAACAGCCACACTAATTTGAACGTCCTTTCCAAATGTCTTTCTCTCTAATGTTGTTAATTTATCATTGACTTTCTGCGATAACAAGAGACCAGCAAATGGAATCAACGAAATGCTAAGATGGCAAGAAAAAGGCCGAATCTATTCGTACGATATTAAATGATAGACCACCCTATCAAGCACTCACACGTGCATCTTCTAGTGTTGAGAAAGGAATTGCAAATTCCTCTGCCCCTGGTACAACATCCAGTTTGGCTTCAGCGCCTAATGCAAGAACCAGCCTGGCTGTCCAGGGTGAAGAAATGAAGAGGCTCAAATCACAGAAATGATGCAATTCTATTTGCCAGGACAATATAAAGGTATTTCCATTTCATTTAACAATAAGCAAATTCATTTCTTTTACAGATGCTTTAGGTAAACAAAAAGAACACTTCAGCTAACTACATTAAAGGGGATCCAACCCAAACATCCTAATCAGTATCAAAAGGCATAAACCTAAGTATGTCACAAGAAAATAACCCAAAAAAAAACATAGGCACTTCAAAAGTGCAGATTGTACCAGTCATATTCAATCTGAAGGCCGCTTTCAAGATGAACAGTTCCTCCACATCTAGATGCTTTGGATACATTCATTCCCCAATGATCAGAGGGATGCAAAACTTTTACTCTGTCTTTGAAAAACTGCACACTAGTGTTTGCCAGCAAATCTAAGAAACGAGGAGCTATTTCCCATTCATCCACTTCTACATATCACAATGCAATGCAATTCTATTGAATTATTTTTTAATACAGAAGAAAACTGCAACAGTTGATCAGGTTTAATAATGCATACCTCCAGATAGAAGCTCATACAACATTGGCTTGAAAACAAAACGTTCAGATTGGTCGACAAGTATAATCTGCTCCACATTTGATAAAGAATTTATCTTATAAAAAGTCACAAGTAAACAAAAAGTGTTCATAAAGCCCTAACAATCAAGTCACCAGGCATGCATATAAGACGTCATAATCAAAGTTCTATGAGAAGGAGAACTTCTAATCAAACAATCATTGCAAAATGATAAAGATACTGCTAAGCCTCTTTTTCCCTCTTGTTGAGACAGGCTCCGAAGTTCCTTGGGTCATGGCTTTTGTATCAACAGCCATTCAACAGAATGAATTGAATTGGATCCTGGCTAAGGAATGTAAAAGCAAGAACTAGCAGGTTTAGGTTAAAGATAAGGGAGGTAGTTTCAGCTGCGTATAGTAGAATAAGATGTTACTTATTAAGTCAAAATAACAGTGAGCTATATCTTCTTGTGTGATCATTGGTTCGTGAAATTTCAAAACATGTTTTTAGTTTAGTATGGTTACGGTTCTGAACAGAGAAAAGTTACGGATTACTATATCCCGTTTTGTTCATGGTATTTCAGTTATTGAAAGATAAATGAATAAATCATCCCCCTTCTGTTGTTTATTGAACTGTACTAACTTGTTAGGATATAAAAAATATCCTAATGAATTTGATTGGTAATGTATGATCAACGTAACTGCCCTCACATATTGAGATATGAAATTTTTTTGTTGTTTTCATTTTAAAGTTTGTAAAGAGTTAATTTTTGAAAAGTGAACATGACAATATGAAATTATCATGTTTTGCATATTTTTCATTTTCATGAAGAATGAAATTTATAATTTGTGTTTGGATTTAACTTAGTTCCACAAAATCAGCTTGAGAAGTTTGACTTTAACAATCATGTGCATTACCCTCACTAATAGAATCAACATTATCATTTTCTGAAACATTGTCGGGTAGTTTATGAGATAACTTGGGCTCCCTTGAATATTTTCTGCTAGTTCCATTGTTAGTGATCAAGGTTATATAGAATGGTCGCTTGACCAGCCCTCCCCAGCACTAGAAGCAGAAGCTACAAGCAAACCTTCGAAAACCAAAATTCCCTTACCCCAAGAAGGCCACATTCTTATTTGCGTTTTGGCTTCTTCAAAGATCCCATGTTTCAATTTCCTTGACCATAGTCAAACTTGAAAATTTAAGAATTCATTTGAAGTAGCACCTTCATTTTCTCTGAAGCATTGTCACGGAGTTACTGAGGCAGTAGTGGATTCCCTTGAATACTTTCTGCTCTAGTTCCATTATTAGTGAACAAGACTGCTAGAAGCTAAATTGGCCAACCCTCCACAACACTAGAGGCAAATCCTCCTTGACCCAAACCAAAATCTTATTTGTATTTTGAGTTGTTCAAAGGTCACGCATTCCAATTTCCTTTACCATCTAAACTTGTGATAACTCCCTAATACAATCATAGTTTGGATACATCACATGAAATTCATACGCTCTTAGGAATAAGTGATACTTCTATTAGGGACCAACAAAATCTTCTTTAGCCTATAGTAGTATGGCACATTAATAACTGAAAGAATAGTCTTTGGCACAATGCTCTCCAATCCAAACAACCTTTGTTTCAAACTATGGTGTGAGAAAAGAGTCAATGAATTTTGTGTGATGTATCCATACTATGGTGCATTGGGGACCCATCACAAGTTTAGCTATGGTCAAGGAAATTGGACATATTAATCTCGAAAAACTCAAAAAGCAAATAAGAATGTGGCACATTTGAGGTTCCGGCACCCACAAAGATAAAAGTCTTACTTTAAGAATTTATTTGCATTAGGGTTCTCTTGAGTCTTGTCCTCACCCACTTATAGTACTATTTTTTTGTTTTATCACTAGTTGATGTGAAACTTAGGTTTTTTCTGATACTATCAATAGGCTTGGTGCCTGAATTATATGATAAGTGACCCATTAAAGGATCTAGAATACATTGGTATCATCTTAAGTCTTATTAAGAATAGTTCAACCCCAAAAAATCGGCTTAAGAAATGGTTGTTACCTCCTACTTTTAGCCTTTCCACTAGTCAATGTAAGGCTTATGTTTCTTCAATAATGTGTTTGATGTTTCCATGAAAGGAGATTGGAAGGCATATTCACATTTCTTAACTTCCATGTCTATTTCCATTTTTTTTTTTCTCTTATCATTTGAATCTTTAAAAATTATTCTAACCGAGAATGTTTTTTGAATATAGCTAGAAATTACACTATTGACAAGAATGTAACAATATACCTTCAAGCATAGACCTATGAGTAAAGTATTGGATTAAAACTCATCACTGTAGCTTAATTTTATTGTGGCGTATTCCTTGACATGTAAGCATGTCAACCCAAACTGCATTTTGGCTAAACGTTGCGACACAAGGGTTCAATCCTTCAAATGTGGGAAATACATTGGCACATGGAGTATGATACTTGTACTTTGAAGGATCAAGCAATGTCTTCAACAAAGGACATGAGTAGGAAACAAATATGCAAAATGTTGAATAAAAAAGAATAAAAAAAACCGTTGGATTAAAAATTAAACACATATACTGACTACACTAGAACATGCAATCATAGAGTTTTAAAGCCTATCAAACCAAACTTCTATGTGAAACGAAATGAAATTCAACGAGAGAGTTATTTGAAGACAACTTACCTGTGGCTTGTTATCATCAGGCCACTCCAACGATTCCAACCTCAAAGCAGTATATAAGCCACCAAATCCACCGCCTAATATGCACACTCTAGGTTTCTGCAATCAGACAATATTTCTTTTCTTGTCAATTTAACCTCGAAGTTTCAAACATAAACCAACACCGCAGGTTCCCCCGGCCAATCAAACATGCAAATAGATAGAATTTCCAAAAGAGAAAAAGTAACACTTCGAAACCTTGTTATCAGGCCACGCAAAATTCTTAGGCTCTTTCTCGGCTTCAGATATCTCCTCCGCAATGCCACCACTATTTCCCGAAGCGAAAAACCGCAATCGCAACCGTTTCCTGAGAGAGTTTGCGAACAAGGACGAACCAGTTCCCCTGGTTTTCGGAAATAGCGCGCTCCATTGCTTCGCTCCGCCTGAAACCGCAAAAGAGAATACCGATGCATCAATAGTATGAAATTAATAGTAATTAACACTTAATTTGAACTTAAAAGTACAAAGCAGAACTCCGATAATTTTCCGTCAGTTCTCTCCGATTCCAAACAATAAGTAATGCGCGCGAAACGATACTGGATAGAGAAAAAAGATAATATACGGCGAAAAGCGACGACAGTGGGAGAGACAGGTGCAGCTAACGCAATGAGCGACATTCTAATCTGCGAAGCGAGAAGCGTACGGAACGAAATTCAATTGAGTAACTAAAATTGACTTGGGTTTGGTTTCATCGCCACAGAAAGAAATGTTGGAAACAAACAGAAGAGAGAGTAGAAGAAGTGAGGCAAGCCTTAGTCACAAGCTCTGCGGTTGTTCTGCTTCCACGGTTTCTTCCTCTCTTTTCTCCTCATCTGTTTTCTCCTCATTTTTTTTTTTTCTTCCATATTATAGTTGACATGTTAAGTTTAAAATAAGCGCTTTTAAATGATTAGTTTTTACTTATTCAAGTAATAAATAACAGATATATTTTATGTATTATTTTCCTAACGTGTTATCTTAATTAAAAAATGAATATATTTATTTTTAAAATAATTGAGTGATTTATTATTAGAGATGAAAAAATAAGTATTTAAAGTTTAACCACACCATTTTTTACTTTTCAAAATAAAATAATATATATCGGTTTAAAAATAGACGTGAGAAATTAGACGCAGTTCTTGTTCTTTTTTTTCCTCTTGCCATTTTTTCATTAGACTTTAGTGTATTTTCCTCTTCCATATTATTTTCAAAAACTTATCCCTCTAATTTTGCCTTTAATTTTCATCTATTTCACAGACGGATCATGCCGTCTACATAATAGCAAAATACAAAATATCATCTAAATAATAACAAAATACAAAATTGCTTTTATCTAATCCAATTTTGATATAGCGTAATTTGTTTCAATTCTATAATTTTTGTATGTTTTATATTTTAACTTTATTTGAAGGTTACTTTTTGTTGATTCTATTAACTCTTGACTAATTTTCTTCTAAGATATTTTTATGTTAGATTTTTGGGTGAATGACATTTTCCAACTTTCAACTACTCTATTTGTTTAAACCAAAGTGGATTATTTGATTATTGTATTGTATGGATGGGAAAAGTATATTATCAATTAAGAATATTATTTTATTTATTTTTAAAAATTATTTTATTAACAATGAAAAAAATAAAAACAAAGATATGGAAATTTCAAAATCGAAAAAAAAATTATAACCACTGTCCAAGAATAATATTATATAAAAATTTGTATCCTCTCATGTTTTTCAAGATACTCACACTCTTAAAGCAACATTTATCGACCACCGATTAAAATATCAAATTTAAACTTACCCGCCTCTAAAGGTGTCTTTTGGATAGCTCGTGAACTAAAGAATACATCTACCTATGAGAGTCTCAACCCATGTAATTTTTTTTCTTTTTAACTTTGTGCATTATTTATACCAGCGTAAACACAGACGCAACAACGTCTTTGTGTACGCATTTTTTGAATTATATTAATAATTGATAATATTGTAATGTTATTAAGTTAATAAACAAAATAAAAGTATAAAGTGAAATGTATGGAGAAAATATGAAAAAATAATTGTTGATGAATAGTATGAGAAAAAAGAAAAAAAAAGATAAGTAAATAGTTTTATAAAAACTTGTAAAAGTAACCATTAATTTTAAAAAATTTAATAAATAATTAAATTGTAAAGTTAGAATTATGAAATGTGGACATAAAAGAGGGAATCCCCTTTATATATAGTTATAGATATTAAATATTAAAAAATTTAAATTAACAAAACAATCAACAAAAAATAGTGTTAAACATCTAAAAATTTTATAAAAAAAAAACAATTAAAATATAAACTTCATATTTCAAAGAGTTTCCTTTCTCTGACTTTTATGATAATTATTTACGACATTCTTCTTAGCTTCACAAAATCTCATGTATTAAAAAAAAAAATATTTCAGAAACTATTAATAATAAATACATAAAGTCAAGTATTATAAATCTTCTTCATGTTTCAAGCTTTCACTGAGACTTTTAAAGTGTCAAAGATTTTTCTTACTTCCTAGTAGAGACCTTAGAATTTTCAAAAATACTTATATTATATTATTGCATAGAAATTTGGAAGGGTATATTTGTTTTTATAAAAAAATTTATATGTATTTATGTTATTTTAATTAATGAAGTTAATTATTTTAACTTTCAATAATGTAAAAATATAGTAGCAATGCCTATTAATTATTCTTTAAATAATGTTATAAGGATATAGGTTAGCATTCTCTTAAAAAAAAATAATTAATGATTAAGTTTTTCCTTTGACTTTTATATTTAAAAGTATTAATTAAAAAAATTAATTAATGTTTCTAATATCAATGCAACATTGCTGTCAAAAAAATATTAAATGAGATATTAAATAATAAGCTATTAAATTTTTTTCCTTACAATAAATGAAATGTTGAATAATATTCAATAAATAATAAATATTTTGTCTAAGGCTTAAATACCTTTTTTGTCTTCATTCTCGTAGTGTTTGTTGCAGATGGTCCTCATCTTGACAGAATGTTTAAAATGGTTCTCATTTTCGCAATTTGTGTTTTATTTGGTCCTTTTCTGTAACGTCGTTTAAATCATTAACGCAGCATTGTACAGGTTGCACGATTTGTATTAGGGTGTGTTACGTGTACTGTACATATGGTTGGAGATAAGTACACAATGAATGTGGATGCTCAACATTACAGCTGTAGGAAATGGCTTCTGGCTTCTGACTGTTATCCCTTGTTGTCATGCTATTGCAGCAATGAATTTCATCTATGTCAATGTTGAGGACTTCATACCAATATGCTTTAGGAGATCCATCTACGAAGAAATATATCAATCCATCATCTTTCCAGACAATGGTGAAGTCTTATGGGAAAGAACTCCCTACCCTGACGTCCATCCACCACATAAGAGGATCTTACAAGGAAGACCCAAGAAAAAAAAAAGGTTGGAAGGGTGGGAGTTGAGAAAGGATAACACACACAAATCAGCAAAGGAGGTCATAGAAAAAAAATATAGCATATGCCGTCAGATTGGACATAACAGGAACAATTGTCCAGATAAGCTTGTGGATGAGCAGACTGCAACACCTGTTGACTCTGCACCAAATGCCCAAACTGCTGAGAATGCACCAACTGCTGAAACTCAAACAACTCAACCACCAATGGATGAAGTGGAGAGTCAGGCAGCACCACTACCAACACCAGAAGAACTATCTCAGCAGTTTAGGATGAAATTACAGATTAGGAGGAGACCATGATAGCAGTTACAAACGTCTTAATTGTTTTTTGGAATTTCTGATGTAGAATTCATTATTGATGTAGTGCATTTTGACTTTCCTTAAACTTCATTCAATTTCACTTTTGTCAAACATTGATGTAGTGCATTTTGATGAAGATGAATTAATGTTATGAATTTAACTTCTTCCAGACTTAGATCAATTTAATTTTTCCCAAGCTTAGATCAATATCACTTACTTCAATGCTCAGATTAAGATGTCATTTTAAACATGTTGGGACTAATATCAACATAATCAAACTAATTCATTTCTTCATTCAACAATAGTACAAAATAGATTGGACTTTAAAAGATTACACACAATAATAGTACGAATAATACAATAACAACACAAGTAAACCCTATTACTACTTGCAGCATCTTTTCAACAACCTTCAATGACTTCTCCAACTCATTAATCCTCATCTGTGTCATGATGATGACATCATTTTCATCAACACCACCATTTGAAAAAGTTGCAGCCCACATTATTGGAACTACCACTCTGTAAATCAATAAACCAAAAATTAAAACTAATTTATTATTAACACAACAATAAAAACAGATTGTACCCAAAATTTTCTACCAATATTCTTTGGAGTTCTTGCCATCCTCAAAATTGTCATCTTTCCGTAGTTACAAATCGGGGTTAATCCATTTCTCGTTGAACCACCAACAGTGCACGAAGTGATACAACACGGTTGTCTCCAACGATTACAACCAAAGGTGAAGTAAGAAGATTGGGACCGTAACATACCTATATAATGGGATTGCAGGAAGAAGAAGATTGCAACAACACCAATTGGGAATGGATGAACAAGATTGTCAAAACTCACCAACTGTCCAAACATTCCTTACCAAAACCCTAGCTCACTTATTTATCCCCAAATATCTAATTAGTCATACGTACAACACACGTAACACATCCTAATACAAGTCATGCCACCTGTACAATGTTCCATTAATGATTTAAACGGCGTTACAGAAAATGACCAAATAAAACACGAATTGCGAAAATGAGGACCATTTTAAATATTCTGTCAAAATGAAGATCATCCGCAACAAACACTACGAAAATGAGGACCAAAAGGATATTTAAGCATTTTCCTAAATAAATGAAATCTTAAATGATAAAAGTAAATATTCAATATATCTGTATCTTTATCATAAATTAAGCATAGTTGATTCACTTCCGTTATTCAAGGTTTTGTTTAAGGTTAAAATTTATGCCTATAATGGTATGTGATAACTGAAATTGTATATTTGACCATTCAAAAAGAAAGTTGGAATTATTTCTTATATTAATTTTCGCATTTTTACCGAGACTTAAATTTACACTATGATTTCTCAACAATTTGGTATTAAGGTTAAGACTTAGTATCATAATTCAATGGGAATTACTTTTTAAACTATTCTTATTTCAGACTCCTTTAACTAAATAACATATGAGAATGAATAAAATAACTATTTAAGTTCAAGTAAAATTTAATATAAAAAATATTGTAAATATCTCAAAGTTGTTTGTAACTAAACTTTTACATTATATGAATTCAATCATATTTGTTCAACTAAATTAGCAATCATTACTATTTTAAAGATATCACTCATAAAATTCTATAAAATTTCAAACAACATATTCCATTTAAATAATACTATTTACTTATTATAACGTTTTTGGAACTTACTTTTAAGTGCTTACGGTATTTCGTATAAAATTACATACAATTAAAAGAAAGAAAAATCTTAAATAAAAAATAATTAAATTTCAAATAAATTTGAGCATGTTTAATTAGTTAGAGATCTTAATAAATTTGTGTGGCTTTTAAGTACTAAAAAATGTAAACTTTTCAATTCACTTCATCACAAAAAATTCTTTAAATACAATCAATTTTAGAGACATAAAATAATTATCACAGTAGTCACTAATTTATAAACTAAAAACTATTGATTTTAACATTATTATTATTAATTACTAATGTTGAAGTTACTAAATAAATTAGTGTGTAAATTGACAATTTAGACATTGATATTGAGCTTGAACCGAAGTTTTATGTGCTAGCAATATTTTAAATAGGACAAAATTAATAAATTTATTTCAAGTGAAAGTCATATTGCGTATAACAACTTCTTCATTTTGAAGTCATACTCCTCATACGAAATTGAAACTTATTACTATCTGCAACTTTGATACATTTTAATTCTCAAACTTAAAAAATGAATGAATATAGTTTTTTAACCCAATTACATTATTTTTTTATGTGTCAAACGCGATTTTCAATGGATATTGAGACGAGAACGTGTCAGATATAGAAAGACTATATCCATTCATTTACAACGTTTAGGGACATAAATATATTAAAGTTTCAAATAGAGATGAATTTTAATTCAGGTCAAATAGAAGTTTTAAAAACATCACACATACACACACACGCTTCAAACACACACACACACATACGCTTCACACACACGCTTCACGCACATCACTTCACGTTTCACGCGTCACGTTTCACGTTTTATGCTACACGTTTCACGCGTCATGCTTTACGCTTCACCCACACCCACACGCTTCACGCTTCATCCAAATGTTTCACCTACACACTTCACTCACATGTTTCACGCTTAACGCTACGTTTCACGCTTCACGCTTAACGACACACGCTTCACGCTTAACACTACATGTTTCACGCTTCACCCACACACTTCACGCTTAACGATACACGCTTCACGCTACACGCTATACGTTACACGCTTCATCCTTCACACTTCACCAACACGTTTCATCCTTCACGCCTCATGCATCACGCTTCACGCTTCACCCACACGCTTCACTCTTCTCTCACACGCTTTATACTTCACGTTTCACGCTTTACGATTCACCTTTCACGCTTCGCCCACACGCTTCACCCACACGTTTCACCCACATGCTTCACACTTCACGCACACGCTTCACGTTTCATGTTTCACGCCACACACTTCACGTTTCACGCCACACGCTTCACGTTTCACGCTTCACAATTCACGTTTCACGCTTCACGCTTTCACGTTTCACACTTCACGCGTCATGTTTCACGCTTCACGCTTCATGCTTCACCCACACGCTTCATGTTTCACGCTTCACGCTTTACGTTTCACGCTTCACGCTTCACCCACATGCTTCACGCTTCACGCTTCACCCCTCAGGCTTCACGCCTCATGCTTCACCCACACGCTTCATGCTTCACGATTCACATTTCACGCTTCACCCACATGCTTCACGCTTCACGTTTCACCCACACGTTTCACGCTTCAACCACACGCTTCACGTTTCACGCTTCACACTTCATGCCACACGCTACACCTACACCCACACTCTTCACAGTTCACGCGTCACGTTTCAAGCTTCACGCTTCACGCTTTACGTCTCATGTTTCACCCATATGTTTCACGTTTCACGCTTCACGCTTCACGCTTTACGTTTCACACTTCACGCTTCACTCACACGCTTTACGCGTTAAGCGTGAAACGTGAAGCGTGTGGGTGGAAGCTTCACCCACACGCTTCACGCTTCACATTTTACGCATCACGCTTCACATATGCATGTTAGAAAACAAAAAGGTGGTGGCTAGACCGAAAAGTTGGTTCCCCAAGCAAAAGCACATGAAGTTTCGACATGGTTTCCAAGGTGGGAAGACGATGTCTGATGAAAATATTATCCTATGCATTAAAATGCACCAGAGAGAAACAATTCACAATAGTCAAATGTATGGTTCAATAAGTGACATAATAGATTTTGTAGCATTTCTACATAGTTAAACATTCTTGAACCTATTGTAGGTGAGGTTGATGAGTTGGAGTTAAGATTTAAGCGAGAAATTCTTAGAAATGTCGTTAAAGATGGTGTTGTCAAAGAAATTTAGAAAAAATAAGAAGATATGATGTTGGGCAAAGATTTTTATGATAAATATATTATGAACTAAGTTAAATATTTAGTGATGATGAATTGAAAAAATGGGTGAAATTTGACGATGAAAAATTATAATAAAAGTAATAATTGTAAAATTATAAAAAGTAAAATAAAAGATTATAGAATAAGAATATATAAATTATAAAATTACAAAATAAGACATGACGAGTAAACATGGCAGGAGTGTAAGATAACAAGCACACTACTTAATTAATAGAAAAATAATTAAATATCAAGAACTTAATTAAAAAAAAAAGTATAAAATTATAAACACACAATACACAACAAAATTTTTATAAAGGATGAAATTTAACATATATAGAGACTTAAAACTTAATTAAAAGATTACAAAAGTTAAAATACATTTATTAATAATTTATGCCAGAATTTAAGTCTTAAACAATAATAACAATCGATTAAATTAGAAGAAACAACTTTTAATTTTGACAATTACTTGCATAGAACTTCAATTGTCATATCTACTGATAATATGCTACATAAGTTAATTAAAATGACCCTCTTTTAGTAAGACGAAAAAAATGATTTTTCTTTTTGTGTTGACATTTATAATATTTTTAACGATAATGTTGCTTTAATGACTAAGCTGAAACACTTTTGGGCCGAATTTAGTGATTTATCCAATGTATAAATAAACAGAAACCATTTCAATTTTGACATTCCAACTTATCCCTTGCGATCGAACAAAAAGAGTCTTCTTCTTCGTCCTCGTCGTCGTCGTCATGGGTGACGGAAGTGGGAGCCGGTGGAGCAGGGCGGAGTGGGTGCAACAGTACGATCTGTTAGGTAAAATCGGCGAAGGCACTTATGGCCTCGTTTTTCTTGCAAGAACCAAAACCCCCTCTCCCTCCAAATCAATAGCTATCAAGAAGTTCAAGCAGTCCAAGGACGGCGATGGGGTCTCCCCCACCGCCATCCGAGAAATCATGGTATCACTTCTTTCCGCCCCCTTCACTTCAACTTCACTTTCAATTTCGGTTTTCTCTCATTCCTCTTTTCTTGCAGTTGTTGAGGGAGATTACGCACGAGAACGTCGTCAAGCTCGTTAATGTCCACATCAACCACGCCGACATGTCGCTCTACCTCGCCTTCGATTACGCCGAGCACGATCTTTACGTCGGTATTCCGTTCCTTCGAGGGCGTTTTTCGCCTTTTTCTTCTTCTTGAGTGTGAATTAAGAAATTGCGGTGTTAAATGTCGCAGGAAATTATTAGGCATCACAGGGACAAACTCAACCATTCTATTAATCAATACACGGTTAAGTCTTTACTCTGGCAGTTGCTCAATGGATTAAGTTATCTGCACAGGTCCGAATTACTGAATTTGAAACATCAATCTTTTTCTTTCTTTCTTTCTTTCTTTATTTTTTGATACTTTTTTTAAATAGACTTGGTATTTTTGCATCCCCTGTAGTAATTGGATGATACATCGAGATTTGAAGCCATCAAATATATTGGTATGGTTCTGGCTACCCCATTGCTGTACATTGGCTACTTTTATTGCAATATATGTGTAGTTTTTTTTTTTTTTTTTTTTTTTTTAAAATTGAATTTTTTTTTTTTATTTTTTTTTTTTTTTTTTTTTTTTTTTTTTTTTCAAAATTGAACTTTGTTGCTCAAGTTTTGATTAGTGCATTTGCTGTTTTAGTTAAACGAACTTTCTTTGGTCAGGTTATGGGCGAAGGAGAGGAACATGGAGTTGTTAAGATTGCTGACTTTGGACTTGCAAGGATATATCAAGCTCCTCTGAAGCCACTATCTGATAATGGGGTATGATTTGGGCCATGTCTAGAAATTTGGAGGCCTTTAGCATAATTTGTATTTGAGGCCTAGTATTGTTTAATATAATTGATCTTTTGCCATTTTATTTTTCTAGCTTTTTGAGCTGCTAAATTATTAATCGAAGTATTATATGGTCAAATATATTTGATCTATTTTGCAATGTAGTTAGATAGGATTTAATCAACTTTAGTTCCTGATTTTACATGACCCCAACCACTTTAATTCCTTTGCAAAATGTCATTCTCTTTAGTCCTTCTTCCAATGTAAAACCCTAATCCAAAATTTGTAATGCCTGTGAATCACATAAAAAACAGGTATTTATTCTAAAAATTGTTCAAGTCGGTTCTCAATAGAGGAAATAAACTAACCTAATATGTATATAAAAGAACCAAAATTGAAAGAACCTTCTATTAAATGTGTGATCTGCTACACTTGTCACTAATAATTTAAATTAGGAATAAATGAGTTTGTTGAAGCCTTAAATGATTGGTGACTGTAGACAACTGCCAGTTTAGTCTAAATGCCTCATCTGCTCCGTGTATGTGAGTGTAAAACTCCTTTTGTAAACAGGGTATGACCTTATGATGCATTTTTTCATTTTCATCCACATGTATGATATCCAACATTTCATTGGTGTATGTAAGAAATCTTTATCTGTATCTGCATGTGCATGCACATACATGCATGGTATTCTTTGGATTTAAGAAACCAGAGCCTGGCTAAGTATATAATATAGACAAGAAATCATTGATTAAAAGGTGATACTTTCTACAACCAGAATGATGGATATGTTGGTTTCAAGTTACCTTCTTTTGCTGCCTAGTGTGTTTTGGAAGTACCATTAGAAGATAAAAAAAGGGCGTTCACACTTTCCTAGGCAGAAAATGGAGAAGGAAGTCTCTCCTTTTGTTGGCTGAGTGATCATTTGTGTTGGGTCCAACTTTTTACAAAAAACCTTTAGTCTGCTGCTATCATTCTCTAGTGTTTTGGTTTCCCACACAAGGGTTGCTTAAATTGTCTGTTCTCTTCCGCTGTCCTCAATCATCAGCTTGTCATGTGTTTTGATTATCTGGTTTCCTGAATATAAGAGTTACTGACTTGCAGGTTGTTGTAACTATTTGGTATCGTGCACCTGAGTTGCTTCTTGGAGCAAAACACTATACCAGTGCTGTTGGTATCCCTTTATTGAAGTTTTATTTTCTTTTTAAGTATTGGGTATCAAGTTAATATTTTTTCATATTTTCCTGTCAAGGAATTTCTGTGCTGTGCAATAGGTAGCTTCAGTTGCATGTTTTGTGGTTCTGTTTTTGTCTCTACTTTTACTCGAGATACCCACTTCAATGCGTTATGATTTCACTGAATTGGTGATTTCCACAAGATTGAAATAAGGTTTATATTTTAATTTATCCTGTGGGTGTTTGGGGGAAGCTCATCACTATGGTACATGTAAACCAAAGTTAAACTTGTCCACACTGTATAGTAACTGAATATGTGTGTAGAATTTTTCCTTGGGTGGGATAACATTTTTCCACTCTTCTAAAAATGGTCTGTACGGCATTCATTTTTCCTTAAATATACATTTAGATATGTGGGCTGTGGGATGCATTTTTGCGGAGTTGTTGACCTTGAAGCCACTATTTCAAGGGGCAGAAGTTAAAGCTACATCAAATCCCTTTCAGGTACTTGATGCAATAAGTTATACCTTTCTGATTCTGTAGTTGAATACTGTGCTACAAATTTAGTTTTCTTTGGGTTCGTGTTGAAATATTTATTTATTAGTACTAGCTTTTCCTTTTTGGATTTTTCATAATTATTGTTCCACCTGTGCAGCTTGACCAACTTGACAAGATATTTAAGGTTTTAGGTAATAATCTGCTTAGTGTTTTTTATTTTCCCTGCTGGTGGACATTCATTCTGTTGATGAATATTCTAGAGCTATATCACAGGACATTGTTAATGTGCCAGGCCATCCCACATTAGAGAAGTGGCCTTCGTTGGCAAGTCTTCCACATTGGCAACAGGACGTGCAACATATACAAGGACACAAATAGTAAGATCTTTTGATATTATTGTTAATGTGATTATGCACTTATATGTAGGAAGGATATTTTCCTTTAATATGTAGTCCTCTTTACTTACCCTTCATCCTTTAAAATTAAATTGATTTATTTGTACTGTGGAATTAATTGATTGTTATCTGTTTTTGTGGCTATTAAGTGACAACACCGGTCTCTATAATGTTGTGCACCTATCTACAAAAAGTCCTGCATACGACCTCCTGTCAAAGATGCTTGAGTAAGTTTGTTCCATGGATTTAATTTTTTTTTATTGTTCTATGCCTACACAAAACATTAGAAATGATGTGTTTCACTTTCCATTTAATACAAAATTGGACCCTAGGTGATGTACAATAACTTCTGTACATTTGTGATTTTAGTGCTCCCAAATAGTGATAAGTGGATAAGTGAGCCAAAACATTTCTTTTCCTTACTTTAGTGTTGATATGTAAAATGTAGGCTTGAGGTTTTTATTACTTTTACTTGTAATTATATTATTATCACCTACCTGTTAACTTCTTGTTACTTTAATAATCATGATCACTAGTTCTTTCTGTTTCAACTTAAATCCACCTCCTCCTGGTTTGTGTCATCTGAATGATTTATTCTTGTTGTTACACTTGTCCAACCTGTTGAAGAATCTACACGGTGATCTTTTCAATTGTGAAAGGCTGTGACACATGTTTTCAATGTAAAATATTCGCCATGTGAGCCATAAACCTATTTGTCATCTCAATTCTAGGAATTTGTTGATATGGGCATCGAAGGCCCATTTTACTACCCTACCTAAGTCTTAAAATTTGGGTTAATGATCTACATCAACCCCACAAACTTGACTTATCAGGTGAGGATTGCCCAAGCTTTTTGAGCTCCATTTAAGCCATATCTCTAGCTGATATTAGATTAAACACCACCCTCGAGATTGCAATTATGATAGGTTTCTTGATTAAAGAACCCTGTTCGTAACTCACACACACTCCAGAAACGTATGAACACGGGTCTTCTTTGCAAAAATGTAACTCCCAACACAAACAGAGCCCACCTATATACAGTCTCCTATTTAGGGAGACTACCCACTCCTAACCAACCTAATAGGCTAACTAATTGTTAGTTTTCTTTCTTCTCGTATAAACCTTCCATTGCCTATCATTATCCTCCCCTGGCAAAATGATATTTGATAGTGGCGAGATCCTCCCAAGTGCCTGCCTCGGGTCGTCCATCTTCCCACTGAATTAGAACATGGTGCACTGGCTCTCCTGGGTCTGCCTGTTGAACAATCCTTCTCTCTAACACCTTGCTGGATTTGTTTCTTGATTTAATTAGGATTATAATCTAGTATTAGCCTGTATGCACAAGGTTTTGTGCTTTATGTCTTTTGCAACATGCACTACACATACCATATCAAGTCAGTTTTTATTTTAGTGTTTAGTGTATTTGTTTCCTTTTTCTTCGTCTACCTAAAACTTCACAGTTTGAACA
>Ga0214544_1000061_pt1 | contig 130662 bp, 48 predicted proteins | sample CNSS3metaG_FD_160074 | JGI IMG/M metagenome (GOLD analysis project Ga0214544, IMG submission 160074) | Root nodule microbial communities from cowpea collected in UCLA plant growth center, Los Angeles, California, USA - CNSS3 | ecosystem: Host-associated > Plants > Roots > Nodule | place: USA...
GTCCTACTGGACCGAGGCCTATATCCCTCTTTGGCACCGGTTTTGAGCGAACCGAGGCCTATACCCCTCTTTGGCTTCGGGTATTTGGAGAACCGAGGCCTAAAACTTGACTCTAATAACAAAAATGTCACCGCGCCATTATATGCTTCGGTTTCTGGTCAACCGAGACATATAAGGCGAGGTAAAATGAAAATTCTGCACTAGTATCACTAAATGATCAACCCATGGTGAATCGAACCGGATCGGACCGGATTACCTGTTCTGAGAGCTCTACCCAATATATTCTATTGATATCTTTGATTTGAAGGTTTATTCTGTTTGCAGCAACTTAATCAAGGGTGTAGTGTGGTTAAGCATCTTTGTCTTACAAAATACATAATATAAAGCAGTTTCGATCAAGAATAATGTGACATAAACATGACAAACTTGACCAAGAATCCTTTTCAGCATACGTTAATTCCAACCTAATATTTTAATTTGCTTAATTAATATATGCAAACCATACATTGGAACCAATTACAAAGCCATGTGCATAATCCATCAACACACATCGTTCTCATGCATCAATTCTTAAATTTCAACCAAGTTCATCATCGTTGGTTAAACTTATTTGAAATCGCTTTCTTGAACCATCCACACACATTCCAATTTCTAAAGCAAGAAAACACTTTATATCTTCACAATTATTTTCGTAACCAAAATAAAAAATAAAAAAAAAAATTGACAGTGAGACACATGGATCAAGAACAATAGTGATTGTCCTAACCCTAGGAAAACGTGCGTAAAAGAACGATAAAGCAACCATGCTCGGTCATTTATGAACTTTCTCTTTTTCAACTATTTTCTCTTTTTTCAATATCTTTAAAACTTACGATAATATCGAGAGGATGGGTGAGTTCTATTAGTTATTATTATTATTTTTTTTTCTATCAGAAAAATGATACTAAAAAAGTGCAGGTCCTACCGGGAGTCGAACCCAGGTCGCTGGATTCAAAGTCCAGAGTGCTAACCACTACACCATAGAACCATGTGCTCTATGCGTTATTAATCCTTCTGTAATGTTTTTGGAGAATTTATGCAAAGTTTTGGCGATGCTCAAACGACAAATTTTTAAGCGCGCACGAGCAATTGGAATGTTTTAATAATGGTCACGTTTGCATGCGTGTTCTTTCCTTGCTGCAACTACGCAACAACAAATGCGGACCTAACTACAGTTTTGAAAATTTAAAAAACATGATCGTATGGAATGTGCATGTTTTAGTTTCCCAATATAAAGAGAAAACTAAACAAATAAGGAAAATGTTAATAAGTATTTTAAGAGTACTCATTAGAAAATAACGTATATTTGAAAAAGAAATAATTAAGTACATTAATTAAAATAATATAAATATACATAACAAATTTTGTAAAGACATGAATATCTTTCTAAATTTTTAGAAAATAATTTTATAATACAAAATAAAGACTTTGAAATTTTTAAGATCTTTATGAAAAAAAAATTAAATAACTTTAATTATTTTTTTTTATAAAATTTTTAGATGTTTAATACTACTTTTTTGTTAATTTTTCTGTTAATTTAAACTTTTTATGTTTAATTATATTTAATTTTTTGCAACATTAAAATATAATTATTTTATAATTTAATTGATTTTTAACTTTTATTTGTGAATATTAAATAAAATATTAAACACCTGTATAATATTTATGAGCATTTTTGTTTTTTAAATAAAATAAAGGTACATTAATGGTTATTAGCTCAAATTTTATTTAATAATATACTTATCTATGTACTTTTGTAGGATCCAATGTATATTAATTATTCTTAACCAGGACACTGATTAACAAGACTCAACAAATAGTGATGTTTATCCGTGGGTCAAATGAATGCACATGTTGATGTAAAGTTATCGAAATGATCAGGTTAGGGTGAGAACATGTAGCATATTTTTTTTAAAAAAAAAAAAGAATATATATATATATATATATATATATATATATATATATATATTCATATTTTAGATCTATTTATTTATAATTTTTAGATTTAATTTTATGTGTATTATATAACACACCTCTCATAATATTTTTTAGAATTAATAATACACAATCTTTTTCTTCATATATATATATATATATTAATTTCTTTTACATAATATCAAGAATATCAAATGATTTGTAATGAGAAAAAATTTTTATAATAGTTCCTCTTTCCTAAGTCCTAGACTCTAAGTTTCTTTCACAAATTTTCAAACACGTTTCAGCAGGATTCAAATGCTTTATGCAGAAAGAATAAAAGTAATGTATAGAAAGAACATTAGAATCAATGAACAACATCGAAGGAAGACAAAAGTGTCCACATTGTAATGGAAAAACATTTTTGAAACATGCAAAACGTTTGAAATCTTGTAAGGAGATAATATATATATCATTTATGAAGACATATGAATCTATAAAAGCTTTTGGTTCTACAATGTTTTTTTTCTCTATCAATATATTTTCGACTTTGTATACATGTTAAGATACCCCTCCTCTTTATTAATTTAATTATTATTAGTGAAAAAAATCAATATTTATTGTTGTATATAAACATTTTGAACATAAATACCCTGTTTATTTCATTAATATATTTGTTATCGGTGATTAAAAAAAAATCTATTCTACCAAATGTCTCAATGTCAGTAAAATCTGTGTTAAATCTGGAGCAGCCGAAGAACTTGGCGTTGGTGCATCTATTATTGGCCTCTTCCATCACTGTTTTGTCATAACATTTGTGTGATGTTATGTTTCTCCATCTTAATTAAGATAAGGTTAGTAGGACCACCTTGTTTGATTTCAAATAAATAAATAACTTGAGAATTCATGTGTTAGATTTTAGTAATTAAAATAGTGTTTATGTTATTATATGTCCCACATCTTCTATTTTGCCGTGTCATCCAACAACGTTGCATAGTTGGTTGATTTGACACTGTATAAGAGATAAAATATAATAAGGTCATATCAGAACTTAAATTCATACAATATCTTGTATCGGTTACTGTTGCAGATTTCACAAGTACAGATTCATACACTTGGACTGTGAAAAACTTGGTCAATAAAATATATATATCCACAATAGTTAAACAACTTTAATTTTGTATTTCTTTATACATGTTCTTCCCATGTCCCTTATTATAGAAATCATGCATCCTTCTTAGTTCTACTAATTATTTTGTCAAATGAGCCTTCAAAACATTATCAGTTTTGATCATGAAACTTGCACAGTATTTTATGATTTATCAGATGGTGTACATATGGAATCAAACAGTCTTCCAAAAGAAAAAACACATGCATCTAGAATATATATATATATATATATATATATATATATATATATATATATATATATATATATATATATATATTATAATTATCTTAAAAATTATATTAACTCAATATTTATTCAATGGTTAAATATATTTTTGTCCCTCAACTTTTAGTAAAAATTAGAATTAGTTCATCTTCAAAACAACTTTGATTCAATTTAGTTTTTTAACTTTAAAACTATGTGGATTTAGTTCTTTTAACAAAATTTTGTTAAGTTTATTTAACATTTCAAATACAATTCATGATAGTTTCTTAGTTAATATTGGAAAAAAAAATGTGTCAAACGGTGTAAACAACTCAGATATTATCATGAAATGAACGTCAAATAAACTTAACAAAAATTAATTGAAATGACTAATCCACACAATTTTAAAGTTGAGGGACTAAATTAGACAAAATTTTTAATGAGTGACTAATTATAATTTTTATAAAAAGTGGAGGAATTAAAAAGATATTTAACCATTTTATTTAATTAAATTTTATAAAATCGGTCAGTAAAGTGAAATTTACACTCATTTACTTACAACAAATTCGTTTTATTTTTAGTTAACGTGAGGTCTCCCTCTTCAACAAACTCCACTAATGTTATCATTGGTGTTATTCCACCTCCTACATTTAACTTCACCAACCTTATCAAAAAGTTTCAAACTGAAGGACTATCTGCTAGATACATGGTCGCCTTGTTCTTCTTTATCCTATTACTTCCCTCCTCTTCCTTCCATTATATGAGCAATAAATCATTTTGTCTGTGTTTAGTTGAGACACGTTTTAGTATTGATTTTGTGAATAACAGTGGTTTTTCCTAACAAAGTCCATACCAGAATGTGACATTCAAACAACCACGTGCATTGGATCAAGTCCTTTATCTAAGCTTAAAGTCGTGTTTCACTCAATAGTAACACATTTGACAATCATGAAAGCCACATTTAACCAACAAAATATCACCTATTAATTATGATATTTTAGTGTTCAGGGAAATAACTGAATCTAAGAATCATTCATGTTTCGTACATAACATATGCAACAAGACATTCACCAAGAAGAAAACAAAGAGAATGGGCAAAAGAACACATAATTGTTTCAAAGAACATCCTTAGAGAGATATGAAAGAATAACAAACCTTTAACTGGGTCACAAGGAGAGATTAGAAAGAACTGCAGGAGAGTGAATTAGGTAAAAGAGATCACCAATTTGTTTGTGGTAAATTTTGTACCTCCCTAAAAGTTTTGGAAGCTGTTTTGGTCAATTGAGTTGTTTAAGTGATATCTAGTGGGTTGGCAAATTGTTGAAGTGGTGTTTAGTTCAGTTTAAATTGTAACATTATCATTGTATTATGGAATGAGTTATAAGGCATTTTTCCTTTTTTACTTGAAAAGTTCTATAATGAAATTTGACTTCAGATTGAAACTTTCTAATAAAATCAAATCGTAAACATCCCAATGATTTAGTGAATATAACTTGTGTTAGTTGTGATAATAGTCTACTAGTGACATTTTGCCACGGGTGTTGCGTTGGGCCTTTTTCTTATTACAAACTCAGCTCCCATCATTCCTTTTTTACTAATAAAGAAAAGTGTACAGTCACTCTGCTTCCTAATATATAAGCTTCAAGGCAAAGAAAGCTCAGTAACGGTTGATATTGAGGTTAATTTAGAAAGGAAAATGTGGTGTCATTGCGAGATTTGTTGGGTCTTCATTTGTATTCTTTTTTAACTTTTTAGTCTCATCTTAAAGTCCTTTTTCTAAGGCTGAACTTTTCATCTGAACAATTAGACTATTATTTTTTTCAATCTTCATCTGAGTACTTGGTGTTGATTGTCGGTATTAGTAATTTCCGGAATGCAGATTTTTCTGGACTAAGTTCCCTAGTTACCTCATTTTAGAGGACATTCTACATCAAAAAATTTATATCTTACTTTTGAGTTGGGTTGAATAATTTTTGTGTGACTGTTATACTCGTCACTGGTTATATCAGGCAAAATAAATTATTTTGCCCATTCCATAATATTTGTTGTTTCTAATGAGTCCTCTGCTCTCACCTTTCCCAAAAGGTATCGGTCTTTTACTGTGTTTTAGTTCGAATAAAAGTTGCACACCAGAATTTTATGGAACTGAAAAAAAAAAGACAGATTATCTAGTTCGGTCAGTTTAAAAGTTCAACATGGAAAATTCAATTTCCAAAATCAATAAATTTGTAGAACTACTACTATCTTGCATTGAAATGGAAAAAGAGAAGCCGTGTCTTACAAAAAGGGGGACAGGAGAAATTGTTGATCGAACTCTTTTATTTATATTGTAACATGAGCAGCAACACTACAAGAAAAGTGTCATAGCAACACTAAATGAGAGATCAGACATCAAATGGAGAAATATAATCATGCTTTCTTCAACATGCTTGCCTCGCCTGTTTAAAACCATCCACGCATGAACATAACAGTTTACACTAAATACCTATCTCTATGAAAGGGGCAGTTAAAGCGTCATTTAATAAACCAAATGTTTTATTTGTTCACAAACGTCATGCCCTACCACAGCAACAAAAACCAGACCTTTTTTGTTATACAAAAGCTAGACTTACATGTAAAAAATTTTACATAACAGAAAGGTTTTTCACAATGAGGACAAAATCAATCCTCCATGAATTTTTTTTTTTCCTTTCCAAGCAAGTGAAAATCAATACAAAACACCTTTACACACATTATTTGCACCATGTAATGTATAAATTGGAGACATTCTATAGGAGTTAATTCAAAACCTTTGGATACCACACAAGGTTGGGAATTCAAATCAGCCCCTCCCAGCATTCCCATGTCTTTGACTTCTAAATTGATTGAGGAGAGCCTGGGCCTAAACATAGAAGAAAATTCATCACTCTTTTTGAAATAATAGAAAGAATAAGAGGCAACTAAAAAATTGAAACTACAAAGACAGAAAGCATACCTTTTCTTTGGCCCTTGGGGTGCCTGACTGTGATAAAGCTACTAATGGAGGGACAGCTCCTTGTTGAAGCACCTTGCCTAAAAATTTGGTACTATGTATACAAAGATGTAGAAGAGCTGCGGCTGCATTCTCTTTTCCTCTCGCAGAACCCAACTCAACAACCTCAACCAGAACAGGAATCCCACCTTCTTCACCAATTGCATTTCTTCCTTCTGGAATTGTGGCAAGATTTGCCAAGACAGCCACTGCCTTATCAACCATTCCAGCTGCTGGGTCCATTAACTCCACAAGGTGCCTCACAGCACCAGCTTGCACAATCCGATTCTTGTTTTCATGAAATATTGACAAATTAAACAAAGCAGTGGCAGCATCTTTCTTTCCCCTAGGGGTTCCATTCCCCAATAATTCTACCAGTGGTCTAATTGCCCCAGACCTCCCTATGAAAATCTTGTTTTCCTCAATCACTGATAAGCTGAAAAGAGTGGCAGCAGAATTCTCCTTGGCTTCTGGGCTCCCAGTTTCAAGCACGTGAATCAGAGGTTCAATTGCACCAGCGTTTGCAATTGCAGTTTTGTTGTTATCATTGATTGATAAGTTTAGAAGTGCGGTAACAGCATTTTCTTGGATTGCTATATCAGCTGATCTAAGTAAACCAACTAATAAGTTAATGGCACCACAGTTTGCAATCGCAATTCTATTATCCATATTGTGCTTTGCAAGAAGGCGGAGTTCTGCTGTTGCCTCTTTCTGAGTATCAAGATCAGAGCTCCTCAGGCCCTCAACCAAATTCCGGACCTGGGCTTCAATACCTGAAAGATCAGCTCTTGTTTCAATAGCAGGAGATGCTATCCTAGGAACAAGCCTATCTGGTGGCCGCCTCCATATGCCTTGACTTCGCCTTGTGTCTAACAATCGGGCTGGGGACTCAGCTTCTCTATGTGTTGATGGCATGACAGTAGTACCAGCAGTTTCTGGCCCTGCATTTAATTCACCTGAAGCATCTCTACTGTGGCCTGGACTTGTTGATAACCGAGGAGCATTGTTGTCATCATCTTGGGTTTCTTGAGGAAAGTTTGCAGTAGAAAGTGCACTGGAGTCAGAAACAGCTCTAATATGGGTTTGAGATTGTTCAGAGCTAAAGGCACTGGATGATTCCCTTCTAGATGGTGACATTGATGGCTGGCTAGCTGAATCCACAGTGCTTTCATCTGAGCTAGCAGACCTGTCATCCAAACCAGCGGGAGATATTCTTGCAAGATCCATATATTGTCCATTAATTATACCACTTAAGGAACCTTCTGAAGTTGAACGGGGATGCAAAGGTGATGATGTTTCCTCTAGCTGAATGCCAACAGAAGTTATGTTATTACCTGGTGAACTAAAAGAACGAGAACGCGCTGCCTCAGGTGAGGACGGCTGGTTGTTCCTGGGGTGAGAAAAAACAGGTGACTCCCTGGTTGTACCGGATTCCATATACCCATGAAGGACGGATGGTGGATTTAAATTTGTGGATTTTGTGGGATCAACTAGTTGCACATTGTTAGATTCACACCAATTTGCAATTAGAGCTTTTACAGTATAATTAGGTATTAGGTTGGTATGAGCCAGAGTTTGTCGTGTCTTTGGACAAACAGTAAGCCCAAGATCAATCCAGTTCTTGATGAAAGCTCGCTCATATGTTTGCCCTGATGCCACAATCACAGGATCAGTCATCAACTCCAAAGAAAGTGGACAACAAAAATCAGCTGGTATTGGAACTGGGCTGCTACTCTGAGCTTGCTTAAGCATAACGAGACGCTCATGCATACGTGTTATGACAGCAATCATTTGATCAATGTATTCCACCTCATCAGTCTTTTCAGATTGTTCAGCATTTTCCTTTAACCTTTCAAGGGCCACAGCCTCAATAAGAACATCTTGATTAGACATGAGGCCCAGCCTATCAGCGATTTTAGTCAGGACCTCTGGACTGGGTCCTGCATATTCCAGTTGTGCTGTAATAGCTTCCTTAATAACTGATGAGGTTTCTTCATGCCCCAAAAGCTTAAGTTTATGTGAACATTGCTGCAATTTTTACATTAATAATACATCCAATTTATTTTTTTGATATAAAAATAAATCCAACTGAAGGAGGATCTTAAATTAACTAGTCGATCAGTAGAATATTTTACCTGTAAATCTTCAGAACTCAATTCATCAGGGAGAGAATACTGAGAAACCTTCAGCTGCTGGAAAATATTGAGCCCTGAAGTGCGAATTCTTGATATCAGGGGTTCAACTTGCATAACCTAGCGAACAAGATAGAGGAAGCAGTGAGATCTTGACATGCAATCAACATGAAAAAATTAAAACCATGAATTTTCATGAGAAACAGGCATAACAAAAAGTGTTACTATACATTCTAATTCTAGAACTGGTCGCTGGAGGCAGGTGGCAACCCAACTCATCCGAAGATACTTGCATGCTTCTCAATTCTAACATAACCACATTCACTAAGGTGGAGACAAAGAAACAGAAACCTTATTAGAAAGGACTGATGTCTGACTATGCTTCCTTGAAAAAGGTAATATGGATGGGAAATGAGTTCCAAGTGGACTAGGAAAGGATCCATAAATGAATGGATTGGAGGTTGCTAATTGTAAGGAGTATGTGATATAAAATACCTCATCCTGTATTAGCAGTTCTATATTAGAAAGCAGTTCTGCATTAGAAACTGCATAATGAAAGTTATTCATAGAAAATAACAAGTGGTAGTTATGTATTTGGAGTATATATGATAGTAGGCTGCGTGATTAGACAAATGTGTAGTTATTCATACTTTTGTGGACAGAAAAGAAACTGTCTCGGAGACAGCAAGTGTATTGCTGTACTATGTAATCTCAGTGCTCTGTATCATATTTCACTAGTTTATCAATTGATATTCTATCATTTCAGTCCAAATACGCAGGATCATTAGAAAGGGAGATCTGTTAGGCCAGTGAGTTAATCATTTGGAAATAGTTTCTGATTTTGTAGATTTACTGGAGCAGGAAGAAAATATGTGGATTCTGGTTCATTAACTCCAACTTTTTCATAAAATAGAGACCTCACATTTTTGTGTTAACAGAGAGGAGAGACGAAAGGGTGATAGACTCACTGTGTAATTGGGGAAAGATTTAGGGATTCCAAACAAAATGAAAGAATATAAATTTTATTATAGGATTATTCTTTCTCCAGGTCAGTATGACCCAAGAGAAAATGATGTACAACTCAAGGCATTTTGAGAGTGCCCAGACAGTCTCCTAGTAACTACAACAACAACCTTCCCTGTCTGGCCAACATCCTATTTCTTCTACTAGTCACTGAACAGTTAGTTGTAACTACGCTTAGATAGCTACAACTGTATATCTCAGTTAGTTATAACTACTCTAATGATCCCAGTTTGTTGCAACTGCATTTGTATCCCAATCCTCATTACTATTATTCTGCCTTCACACATACACTTTCCTAATGAGCGGTCTTGTATACGAGGTATTACATGAATTCTGTCAAAAAAAAAAACAAGGGGCTGCTACATCTAACTTATCAGGAACTTACGGAGAGAAAAATCAAAGGTTTATGTTTTTAATTTAAAAAGGGATTCCATCCTATGCACCAATACAACTAAAAATTGTCAAGGTTGGAGACTTGGTGAGATAATTGAAGCCCAAAATGATGGGGAGGTAATTGTTACTGCAGTAGATGATGAGATGAAGGAAGAAGTTTTTTTCCCTCAAGGATGATTTTTAGCAGGTTGTGATGACGGGAACTGAAATCCATCCTAGTAGAAACGGATCCATTAAAGGATTTGTTGGTAGTTAATCATAAGGAGTATATGTGACAGAAAATAACTGATCTATATTTAGCAATTCAGTATTAGAAAGTGCACAGTGAAAATTGTGCACAGAAAATAACTGATGGCAAATTATCTATTAATTAAGCAAGTGCATTGCTATTTGTAGTTTGTGGACAGAGAATAGATTTTGGTTTTGTCTCCGGACAATATGCATATTGCTGGTTGTGTGATTCTAGTGTTAAGTATAATATTTAATTAGTACATCAATTGACGTTCTATCATAATGTTATATAACAACATTTTCTACATTCAAGCTCAAGTATTTATGCACACTTACATATATTAAAACTCTACTCTATGCAGTAAACTTTCATTATTGTTGGAGACCCCACATCCACTAGAAATATGACTAAAATTATAGTATACAAATATGTGCAAACCTCATTTAAAAAATCAATTTTCTGAAATTGAGTTAAATCTAAAACTCACTTTTTAAGATAGTATCATAGTCTATTTTAATCAAGTTTATTGGGGTATCGGACAGATATCAGCCACCTACAAATATCTAATCTCATGATCCAAAGAAATATGTTGAAGATCCAACATTGACCAGAGATATGGTGTTTCCTTAAGAAATATATAACTAACTCTAAATAACCAACCGAGTATACGGTTAATCCATGCATTTGGCAAGTCAAATCTAAATCCAACTACGGTTAATCCATGCATTTGGCAAGTCAAATCTAAATCCAACTATCTCCCGAGACTCAACTTATCTTGTCAGTCAATTTGAAAACAAACCTTCCAAAGTAATGAAAACCGTGACACATGATATCTTCGTTTAATAATAAAAAGCCGAAGAAACATCAGATAATAAGAACTATCTATGGCAAGTAGGTCCATATGCAACGGATAGATTTTTCTATTGATAATCACACGGCTCCCAATTTGAATTGAATGGTTCAATATGCTAAATCTCATATGGATTTGAATCATTCCATGTGTGCAAGAATCAGTTGATCCCATATGATCAATATAAAATGCATAATTCAATTATTCTTTTCATTTGACCTTATTCTTTATTTAACCGTTCTGGTCAGTGAAAGAATTGCAAAAGTCAAAAAAGTTTACATTGTTTAAAAGGAACTGAGGGAGCATAGCAATGCACCCAATTCCGTTCTGGCTTTTATGACATGACATGTTGTCTTGTGAAAGTAATGGTTAACTTGTGTTATCAATTCCTATTTCAGAAGTATTGCATTGAGCCTTCTAATTATGTCTTTCAATATTATTCAAACATTCAAAACAATGTATCATTCACAATTCAAACACTAGCATGGTGATTCACAATTTCAATCATGATTTGAAAACCATCAAATCAGGGACTTTAATCTCTCAATAAATTGTGAAAAGGAAAGTATATCTTGCCAAATGGTATCTTAACTTGACACTGAATCAAACAAGATAGACAATTATAATCTGGAGGAAAACTGTACGTGAATTAAGTTCAGCAAGTTGCAGTCTTAAAAACTAGATCTTTTCTGAAGATGTTAAATAAAATGACAGGAACACACATGTTCAAAGAGAACAGAATAAGTTATTTTTTCAAACATGTCTAGAAATAATGATAGAATCATAACCAAACCAAAAAAAACATCATGAAATGATAGAACACAAATACATATTTGATTAAACAAAACAAGGTATATGTTATCACATTCACCACCACAACTGCATGTTCTCCGTTATCACATTCACCATCCCATAATGGAAGCTTAGTTCACTTTAATTTGAAGTAACAACATAGTCAAATATGACCTTTGTATCAAGAAACTAAGAGTTAAGATATTATGAGACTTACAAAGTATACTTTGCTAGACAATAGGTGCCAGTTCTCGACATGCTCCTTTAATTCATTAACAGCAAGACCAATTTCTTCCAATATCTTATTAAGCATTTCATCAGAAGCTAACTCAGAATTAACAATCTCATCAATGATTGGCTTCAACAGCTTAAGTATCTCCTCTGCCTTCTGGTAATACTTTGAGACAGGTTCAGAGCTCTTGTTTCCAGAAATTGATAAATGCAAAAACGAGGATATGCCATTTACTATCATTTTTAACAATGATATCTCCATAACACCTGCATATAATATTATAACAACAATGATAATAAGCTGAATGTAGACACAAAAGAAAAGGAGGGAAACAGCTCTCAATTTATAAATGTTCATTTAATTTCTATATAGCAAATTGAGTATAACAGCATTAGCTAGAAAATTCTAATTATCACCAAAAAATAGTGAAAGTATGACCTTTAGGTAAAATACATTCAATTTACGCTTAATCAAATGTTTGTTGTTATTTAAAGGTTATTTTTCTTATCTGTATTATTTTGCACAGAGCATACATATAATTCTTGCATTTAGTTGGAACTTACAATCATACAATCCTAAAGCTCCACCCCCCTCCTTCTCCACACTGAAATTTGATTTTAAAAATGCTGGTCTAATTAACAAAAATATCTTAAATGACAAAATAGGTGGACAGCTAAAAAAGCCTTCCCCATTTACAACTGTTTGTTGTGGACAGTGGATCAAATAGGGTGCAGTCCCAATACCCTTCTCACCTAAAGGAAACACGAGCCACTTTCCATTTTCATCAGATATCACCCCTTATCACCAAAGAAAAATATACTAGCCTCTTCTTTTGTCAGTAATAACCCCCTATCACCAACCATTTTTGCCCTGGCAGATATTGCAGAACAGAGGCTATCCCGCAACAGCTAAGGTCACAGAGACCGTGCAAACAGAGGAGTGGCCCTAAAGGCCACAAACTGCGGCAAATTTCATTAATTTTGACCACAATAGCTAGGCACAACGTAACAGCCCATCGAGGAACAGCACGGTGTCATGAAACTAGTATAATAGCTGCATTATCACTTGCAACTTACTACTAAACTAATGATACATCATTAACTATTTAGTTATAGCAGGGAATTAGACCTACTCAAAAAATTAAATAACAATTTAAGAGTTTTCATGGTTTAGAAAAGAAAAGGTAAGACAACGACCATTGCACTAAACGGAAGAATCAAACAAGGCTAAATAAGCAAGATGACACACTTTAAGTATGTATGGACATATAAGTATATCATTGGAACAAGGAAATTTTGAAAGAAAAGGAGGCCTGGTATCAAATGAGTCAAACTACAGTGTTAACCCCATCATGTAATGGTACATCCACTCAATTTAAACAAGCCAGACTGCGGTTCCAAATTTTCAATTGCCACAGTGAAATGTCCACTCCTAAATACCAATTTGAGAAGAGTGGAGTACCTCGACTAGAAGTAGGGGTTTTGCCTTCATCCCAAACCAAACAAAAATGTGACTCGTGCTCATGTATCCTCTTTCCTACCTGATCTTGTAAAGTTATTACTCAGAAACTATTGTACTGCTGTGCAAATGCACCAATCATCATTATAACATGACAATTATATCTCAATATATATTGGCATTTGAAGTAACATCACTCTACCTAGAACTTGAAACACCACCTTAGTCAAGCTAAAGCAGTCGAAGCTAGTAGGATTAACACAAGACACCCAAATTTTAACAGTGCTGGGTCACATATCGAAGTAAGATTTACAAGCGTCCAGCTCTTGAATCAGTTTGACGTGAACAGCTACACATGCATGCTTAGCTAGAGTGTATCCAGACACGCACTAATTTAATTACAAAAAGTAAGTGTTTGGATTACTGTTTCAAAGGTTTAAAACATAAATTCCTACTTTCCCATGCACAAAACGTGTAAGGAAGTACTTTGTCCCATCGAGATGAAAGTAAGTTTCATTCAACGCAAAATCGGTGTCCTCAATCACGTTGAGTTTATGAAGTCAAACGCAACACAGTTAAGTTAAGCTTTGTTCCGCATGAATAGCAAGAAGTTTTCTCAAAACAACTGAAACTTCTTAATCTAGAAAAAAAAACACTTGGAGTTGATCGAGCTCAGAGAGCTGAACTCAACTCACAGGAGAAAACAAATCACAATCTGTTAACAACTTTCCTAGTTTTTTCCTCTTCTTCTCTCTGTTAACAGATATGCGAAAACTACGAAGCACAGTTGCAAACTCACACAAGCCAATTGTCACGCTCGGTCAAAGCTAAAATATGGATAAAACTCTAGTCAAACGCGGAATTTGGGGATTTACCGATGGAGCGAAAGTCGATGCACGGTTTCCAGAACTGTGCTCGATTCGTCGAGAGATTGAAGCAGCCAACTGAAGAAAATGAAGCGAAGAGTCTTTACTTGCTCTCGCTCTGCTTTCCTAGACTTGGCTTGCCGCCCGCGAGGGATAGTGAAAGTGAACGGGGTGACCACTGGCAAAGTAACAGCACCCTGATTTTCTGGCTGGCAACGGTGGTGATCCGCCGGAGGAATCGGACGTACGACTAGGGCGAGGTCCTCGAGGAATTGGGAAATTGTGGAGACTCCGTCTTCTTTTCGCGTTTTTTACTTTTTATTATTTTTATTTTTTTTGTTGAATCCAAATTCTCTTGATGGTGTTTTTTAATTAGGAATGATTGATGAACTTAATCACATGATTAGATTATATTAGAAGACTGATAAAACAAGCAAGTACCATTCACATTGATCTTGGTACTGGTACTCGACTCTGATCATGATGGATAAACTATATACAATCTTCCATTTACAAGTAAATCCTAAATTCTTTTAACAGTTTTCAAAAAAATTATAAATTTAACCTCATCCACATAGTAAGGGCATTGCTTTATGCTCACCTTTTAATCACTTTTGTTTAAAAAAGGTTTACATCTCAAATTTTAATTCAGATTTTTGTATTTTAAGTAATTGACTAATATATGATGTAAAGGTTTGTGTTATTCATTTCCAATTAAATATTATATGTTTATGATGCAACCATGTATGAGTTTTTACACTCGCCTATACCAAAATACTACTTTGCCTTTTGGATTTCTTTTTTCCACATTATATGTTATAATTGGATTATTCAATTGAGTTATGAAATACTATGGCAAATAAAAAATTAATTGAACTAGTGCACTTTAAGGTTGTTTAATTAAAGCTTTGCTTTTATTGAAATGTTTATATTAATTTTTATTTGATTCCAAGAGATTAGAATATCTTAATTTATTGTTACAACTAAAGGTAGTATACATACAATTACTTTTAAAATATTTTTGTTAGGTATAACAAAAATATTCGTGTCCGTAAATATGTATGAATACAATTTTCAGATAATTAATATCTACATATATTTGTTATCTATGAATACTGAGTGTTATAATATTTATTTATGAACAAGCCAGGTATCATATTATCCATACATGTGAATATTTGTTATCTTCAAAAAATTAAAAATTAAAAATTAATTTATATTTTATTAAGTTAAATTTAATTAAAATTAAATTTTAATTTACATTTTATTAGATTAAGTTAAATTTATATTTTATTAGATTAAATTTAATTTATATTTTATGAAGTTTAACTTAATTAAAATTAAAATTTAATTTATATTTAATTTTATATTATTTTATAAATTTATTTAAAATTTATAATTTTTTTTATAAATATTTATGGATATCAACAGTTACACGCAAATTCTAAAATGCCCATGATTATTTTTTAAACAGATATTTGGGTAAGTAGACATAGATAAATTCTTTTTATTGCGAATCAGGTTACGGATAAATATTATGCGTGTCCAGTCTAACCCGTTATCATCTATAATTCTAATAAAAATATTAAATTGTATTTGGGGATTATACTTTTAAATAAATTTATTGAAAGAAATATCATATAATTAAAACTGAGTAAACTCTGTCAAATATCAAAACATTCATCGTATACTAAATGTTGGTCTTGTTTTTTAATGAAATGTAATAATTAATTCATTCTAAAAATATTAACAATAATTTTACAGTTATATATATATATATATATAATATCTAAAATTACGTTAAATTTTATAAATGGATATTTCTTTTCTCCTTTTCCAATTTTCACTTAGTTAGAAAATAATTAAGTATACGCTACTTTCAACTAATTAAAATTTGACTTAAAGTTTACCTTTTATTTAAAAGTTTATCTATCTTTACCATTTTTTGGTTTTAAATGGATTAAATTTATCGTAAAATACTTTAACTGCAAACAACAATAAATATATTTTTATTTTTGTAGCTTACACGTCTGTTCATTATACAAAAACCAAATTCCCATTAATGGCGCTATGTACATGTGCTTCCTAGGGCAAGTTGTATTCATTATCATTCAAAATTCCCATAACACCAAACAATATGTATGTATCACTGTCACACGACATATATACATTTTGTCTTCCATTATTTCACCTTTTTAAATGCTTGAGGCCCTTGAATCTAACAACATTCATCATACATATACTAAATTCTAGGTCTTGAAAGAAGAAGTCAACAATATATATTGTTAGGTCTAATTTTTGTTACCATGTTTGATGTTTTCATGCTAAAAAAATAAAGTAATTTCTTGTAGTAAGGTTTACAAGTCATGCACAAAATTAGGTGAATTTGGTGTATTATTATCGGAAAATGAGAAAAACAAATTGTATGTGTAATAAAATATATTTTAAATATTTAACTTACAAACTTATGATTTAAAAATTTATTAATTTAAAATTAACCTTGCGCTACAATTATATCATTAGAAAAATAAAGACCAAGAGATTAGATAATATGGGTCTGGAACTCGCTATCTTTATTATTCATTTGAAAGGTACGTGGAGAGTAGTTGTATATAAACATTTTGAAATGCCAGAACTAAATAATGTGGGATTAATTAGCTTTTATAATACTTAAAATGCATAATATGATCCACAATATTATAATGCAATAATATTAAATGAGATGTTTTGAGATGACATTCTAAATATGAATTTAGCATATTTGAGCTGCCTAAAACATAATTATGAGATTTCAACTTCATAAACCTAGTAAAATACATTTAACTGTAAAAATCGATTGAAACTCGTGAGCCAATTCTGTTCATTACGGATTCGAGTTGGTTGAATTAATTTTTTTTTATAAATTTCAATACGGATTGATTTTTGACCAAATTCACATAGAAACCGCAAATAAAGAATTAAACAAATATTTTTTGTTAAACTGGGATTTGCATTTGGGTCAGTTTATGTTATTTTTTTAGTTAATACATAGATAATTTGTGATTTTGGTTTATATTTAGATTGTATTAAAGTTTATTTATATTTAAATTATAATTATAATTTAGTTTTGATCGAAAAGAAAAATAAAAAAATTGTATTTTTTTAATTAAGTGAGTCTCTGAACCAACCTATTTAATCCACCAACTCGCTTAATATACTAACCCATTTAATCCATCAACCTATAATGAGTCAGACCGGATTCAAATATTTTTGACTCATTAATAAGTGAGTCAGATTGGGTTGAGTCACTAAATAATTAATTCGTGATGAGTCTAATATAAATTTAGGTTGTGCAAATTAGAAGTTGATTTATGAATTCATTGTTTAACAAACATATCTAATTATTTAGATGCCATGTTGATAAAAATTTGTCTAATTATTTAATTAAGTAGGTTGAATGTTGCTTGAAATTTTGACTTTAATGTAGATGGAGTATTGATTAGTAATGACACCAATAGCTTTACTAGGAAAATAAGGAATTTGGATTAGCAGCCGATTTTTTTTGTGTGTTTTTTTTTATTATATTTTCATAATATATTGATTATTATTAATTTTAATGTCTTAAAATTTATTAAAAAGATATTTAAAATATCAGTATAGTATATTTTTAATGTCTAGAAGATACATCATATAAATAAATAGAAAAGTTGGACTCAAAAATAAATTTCTCTTATTACATGTAAAGAATCTCATATGTACATAAGATTAAAGGAACTATTTATTAGCGTGTTTGATTTTCATTTCACTTGTTAGGAAAATGAGTGTTCCATGTTATATATTGAGAATATCACATATGCATAAATTTTACACATTTTTATTGGCATGATTGGTTTTTATTTCATGGACCATTCTAAAAGTTATTCACAATTATAGTTATCATGTTTAAAATAAGATTATTTGTTACCAATTATTTGAATAGATAGAAGTGACAATATTATTGAGAATATAAAGTATTACATTTCATGTTATGAAAAATCTTATAATATGAAATTCTTAAAATTAGTATCGTGTTGTATAAAGAACGCAATACAATACGATACGAATGGTATACGTCATAAATGAATGTCAACAAAATCCGTCATGTCTCGTGTGAGGTGAGCTGAAGTCCATTCTCTTATCAACTCGCTCTCATGGCTCACCTTCGACTCACTAACTCGCTCTCTTCTCCCCTTCCCAAGAAACTCGTTCCCTTCTCTTCCCAATCCCTAATTCTACACCACCCTTTCTACTTCGCCAAACCTAAACCGCTCATCCGCTTCGCCCGCCGAACTGGTCCGCCGCTCGTCCTAGCCGCCGTCGGCCAGGCCGAACCGAACCACCTCCCTCAAACCAATGCTCCGCAGGTCCGCCCCGAGGAGGAGGTATTCAATTCCATAATTAACGTCAAATTTCGTTCAAATGAAATTTCGTTCGTTTGGTTGACGTATTACTGTTCACGAGTTCGGATAATAAGGCCAGTAGCGTGGTCAATTAGGTTCTACTATGCGCAATTTTGTCGTCCCTGAAAATATCTTATCTGAGTTCTGAGCCGGTTCGTGGAAACAGTAATGTTTATAATTTTAACCGATGAGGTTAATATTTACGCGATTTTTTTTTGTGTGTGGAAATTTGTGTTAAGGCTTTAATTGGAGAAGCAAAATACAATGCCGTGTGCTGCAGTACTGGAGGGGAGGTATTCAAAAGAATAAGAAACTAGAATTTTTCACTGAATGGAATTCGTTTCGTTTGGTTGTGCATGATCATGAATTCCGTTAATTAGGTCAGTCAAGTGTTGAATTTAGGGATCTATGATGTGCAATTTCATTGTCCATTAGTATGTTGAGTCAACATTTTGAAAAACAAAGTTCAAATTTAAGCGATTTCGTTATGTGGAATGGATGTTAATTTTTTTAATTGAGGAAATAAAGTAAAATGCTGTATGCGCTGCAATCGTGTTGTGAGTTTGAATTTTATGGGCATGAATAGTGTGTTGTAGGAAGTACGAGTTTTGGTTTTGAAGTTGGTTGAGTTTTAATTCAATGGTCGAGGTTTTCTTAGTATTTTATTATTTAGAACTTTGAAGAACCATTGAGAAATTTTGTTAGCGGAGGATGTAAAACAATTTGAGTATTCATGTGGACGAAACATGGTCAGTTAAGTGGGTGATTGTGATTTGTTTGAGATGAATTTACAGAAGTTGTCATTTGCCCTTGTAGGAGGATTTACCCTCAAAATCTCAACAGCAAGGTAGTCAGCTTAGAAATCGGGTTGTTTTTGGACTTGGCATTGGTATTGGTGTGGGTGGTGTGGTTTTAGCTGGTGGATGGGTCTTTGCGACTGCCATTGCTGCTGCTGTCTTCACTGGTGCACGAGAATATTTTGAATTGGTTCGGAGTCGTGGAATTACTGAAGGAATGACACCACCTCCACGCTATGTATCACGAGTCTGTTCAGTTATTTGTGCCTTGATGCCATTGTTTGTCATGTAAGATTGGTTAGTGCACCTTAATTTTCCATTAGCGCTTGCATATGCTAATTTTTAGTATTTGCCTTTGGATATTCGTCATGTGCATTTAACAATGAAAAGTTATTGACATTTATTTTACATGTCGAGTGCAATTTATTCTCTGGATTTTATCACTATACCTGTCATTTAACTTCTGATCATTTCGTAGTGTATATATATATATGCTCGTTGTGGTCTATGTTTTAAACTATGGTGGAAATGAACTAAAAATGGTAGAGGGAAGGGTGATGAAATTTGCCTTCTGCATATTAAAGAAAATAGCAAGCTTTTGGGATCTGAAATCTTTCTCCCTCCTGCTACAAACTAAAAGAATGAATGAAATGGAAAACCTAAAATTTGTTAGTGGCTGTACCCTTGAAACCTGTTATCATAATCCTCCTTACCTTAAATAGTTGAAGATAGTCCATTTAGGCTTGCTTTGCGTTCATGTTTCACTGTGGAGTAGCGTGAATGAAGTAGCAAGGAATCGTCAGGAAGTATCCATTTTTTAGCGGCTAATCTTAATTAGTGATCTTTTGCATTTGGGGTGTCTATTTATCATATAGTAGAAGTCAAAAATGATGTCAGTTATATCACCCTTTATTCTCAATATTGGCTCTTTCTCTCAATTATTTTCTACCTCAAACCCACATTTCTGGGGACCATAAATCATTTGCTAAAGATTACCTGTATCTGTAAGGCAGTGTCTTTTTTCAACTTATCTTAGTTGTTTTTCCTACATTACCCACTATCTCTTTTGAAATGATATCCAAGGGATATCAACCTAACAACAAAATAACGTGTTTTATCGAGAGAGAAAATTACCCTCAAGGATTTTAGTTTAAGAAGTATTTTTGTTTATCATTGTTGAGGAAGAAGATGAAGAAGGTTTGGTATGTGTCGCCAGGACATGCGAGGCATTTGAGTTACCAAATTCTGTCATTTCTAACGGCCCATGTGATGATTTCAATCTTTCCTATACATTAAGGGGGGTTATGTACAACTAAATGAAGTTTGTGTACCAAACATATATATGAAACTTTAGGGGATAATATGTATTTTACCCTTATAAGTTTGCTTTGCTTTTTATAAGTGTAGTATGGACATCTATCTGGAGAGCATCTAAAATGTACTTTACAAGTCCATTACTTCTGATATGTAAGGTTGATGGGCCTTGCTTGCTGATTGATTTGTATTTCTGATATATGCCAGGTATCGTGGTCATGTCGATGTTTCTGTGACTTCTGCTGCTTTTGTTTTGGCTACAGCATTGCTCTTACAAAGAGGAAGTCCCCGTTTTGCACAGCTAAGTAGTGCCATTTTCGGGTTATTTTATTGCGGATATCTTCCCTCTTTCTGGGTGAAACTTCGATGTGGTTTAGCAGCTCCAGCCTTGAACACAAGTAATTAACTTTTTTAATTCCTCTTTCAGATTTAGTTCTGAGATTGTGGTGCTGGGAGGATGAGATCATTTTTGTTCTTAATCAATAAAAAAAAAATCTGCTGAATTGAAGCAACCAGTTCTACCCTTCGTAGCTAGTTATATCTCTTTGTGTAGTAGTTGTAGACATCAACCTTGGCTTTACTCTATTTTTCACAAAAATGGTTGTGAATCTGGATGCTGTTATACAATATTCTGATTGTTAATTGTTTTATCTCAATTACTTGCTTCCTTTTTTCAGCAGTGTTTAAATTTTAACTGTGCTAATTTTTTGCCACTGTGTTCTTTAATTTTATTATTGCATGGAATTGAGCTTAGACACTTGTTTGGACGTATTGCTGGTAACCATTTGTTGAAGGTCCATTTCACATGAATAATGTAGTTTACTGTACTCTGCATTTTTCACCTTTGAAATGCGTGACTATGTGTGCCTGTAATTTATTTGCATATGATTGAACCTAAATGTCTGGATCCAAATGCATTCTTTGTTCATTGTAGTTGCTTAGTTCAAAATTTAAATACACCGTTTGAAATGTGTCATTGCCCATGGCTGAAAGGATATTAAACTTCAAAATAGTATAATAGTATGAACTTAAGGAACATGGCAACAAGTCTGATATTTTTCCTCCTTGCATAGATTAAGTACCTGGGTTTCTCTACTTTAGAAACTAGAAACGCATTTTGTTATATATCGAGTTATTCTGCTTTCATGTACAATGCTGATGTGAGGTGCTTTCAAATTTGACTATCTGCAGTAGCAGCTCTAATTTCAACAATGAATCTAATGCCTGGTTGGCATTGTTCAGGGTGCTTATATATAGCATGGTTTTGTACTCCCTATTTTCTATATGTCTTGAATTAGTGCATGTCCTTAAGAGATTATTATTTTGCAGGACAAGGAGCAACATGGCCCATACTTCTTGGTGGCCAAGCTCATTGGACAGTTGGTCTTGTGGCAACTTTGATTACCATAAGTAGTATAATTGCAGCTGATACATTTGCATTCCTTGGTGGCAAGGTATATAAGCGTATTGGTATGCAACTTAGTTTTCAGCTTGTCAACTTGATGATTGCCAAATTGTCCTGTAATTTTTTCCTGATTCTTAAGATTTTTTCAAAACGAAGTTTTAAATGATATCAGTGGTGTTCAAAGAGTTTCTCTTAATATTAGTATAAAATAGATTGCTTTTAGTGAATATGCTGGTCTTACACAATCTCTCTTCTCACATCAACTGGAGCATGTCAACAAAATGAAGTTATGGATGGAAAACGAAATAATTCTTACTATTGATATACATATACTAAAGTCTGGGTTACAAGTCCAAATAACTGATTGTCATCAGTGTTCTATGATAGTAATTATTGCCAATTTATTGGTGAGAAATTAATTTCTTACATGTCTCCACGTAATCTATATCATTCATTTCAATATCTCAAGTTTGACTTCACCTTTTAGTAATCTTGTGTGAAATGGTTTGAAGGGTGGCATGCACTCCATTAAGCAATGTTTTTAAGGATATTCTTTTTATTAAAAAAATTCTGCTCCAAACATGAGATAAGTGAGTAAATCTTCATGGATACAAGTTTGAAGCGTTGAGTTGTGAAACATCAGAGCATCTCATTTCTGAGTAACTAACTACCTTTTCTTTTCCTTCTTTTGTAAACTGTTTCAAACCTATCATAATACTTGCATTCACAAAGTGAAAAAACAATTTATCTTCTTCCTTGTATGAAAGTGTTTAATAGAGGCTACTGTATTTTTGAGTAAGAAATTAGTGTGTAACTGATTATTAATAGAGGCTACTGTATTTTTAAGTAAGAAATTAGTTTGTAACTGATTATTGATAGAGGCTACTGTATCTCATTTCTGAGTGACTAACTACCTTTTCTTTTCCTTCTTTTGTAAACTGTTTCAAACCTATCATAATACTTGCATTCACAAAGTGAAAAAACAATTTATCTTCTTCCTTGTATGAAAGTGTTTAATAGAGGCTACTGTATTTTTAAGTAAGAAATTAGTGTGTAACTGATTATTAATAGAGGCTACTGTATTTTTAAGTAAGAAATTAGTTTGTAACTGTTATTGATAGAGGCTACTGTATCATGATACAAATTATTAGTTTTCTTTGACTAACTTTCAGACGGTTTATTTGTTATTTGTTCCAAAAATAACCCTCAATCTGGCGTTAGTTATGAAATTTCATTTTTGTACCTTCATGCAGGCATTTGGTAGAACTCCACTCACCAGTATAAGTCCAAAGAAGACATGGGAGGGTACTATTATAGGCTTTTGTGGATGTATAGTTACTTCTGTAGTACTGTCAAAAGTTTTCAGCTGGCCAATATCTTTATCGAGGTACCCCTACTTGTCCATGAAGTTAATGTCAGTTTGTTATTCGATTTGTTCCTCTTGTTGAATTAAAAGTTTGAGTATCATTGTTGTTTTGTTCATTACAAGGTTACTTGTCTTCTGTTAATGAATAGACTTTATTCTATTCTAAGATGAACATTCATACATTTACCATTCATCTTTACATCCTGTGAACGATTATTGATTCATGGTAATTTGTGGTTTTTACATGGATTTTTTCAGTGCAATAGCACTTGGTGTTCTGAGTTTCCTTGGTTCTGTTTTTGGTGATCTCACTGAATCAATGATTAAACGTGACGCGGGGGTGAAAGACTCTGGCACACTAATACCTGGTCATGGTAATTCCTCTCAGTAATATCTCTGTGATCCAGAACTTTTACTGCAGACTGAAGAAATAGTAATGTACAAACAATTCTGATGATAAAATTGAAAATTTAATTTAAGGATGTCATCTTGCCACCAAATCGAACATCATTTGTTAGAGTCCCACCTTATTTTTTTCTCCCTGAGAAAGTACTTGAAAGGTAGGAGATATTGCATTAACTCCAATCAATGCAGGTGGAATACTAGACAGAGCAGACAGTTATTTGTTCACGGGTGCTCTAGCATACAACTTAATCAATACTTTTTTACCATTGTATGGAGTATGACATGAAACAGTGTAAGTGTTGCTTCAACTTTGTTTAAATTTCATCTACTTTTAGTTTGAAACAATATGTTGTCTGTAAATATTTAGTAACATAATCTTTGTCAAACTTATTAAGATATTTTTTCCGGTTGTAAATTTTTTAAACTTAGGTGGTACCTACATGGCTTGTTCACCAACAACAAATTGAATTTAAATGCTAGTGCGTAAATTTGGACGAGCTTCTTCTTTGGAAAGATAGATTTTTCTGATGATCATCAGAAAAGGCAGCAGCAGGAATTTTCTTGTCATCACAGGCCAAGTTGACCACAGTGCATTGCTGCTGCTTGATCGACTCTGCATGAAGTCATGGAATACAAGGACTCAGCAGAGGTAGCATTGGTTATATTTGAACTTGTAAATAGCCACAATTGGATTTGAAAAAAAGGATTGCAGTCGCTCCAATATTTATGTCTTACTAACCAATAATTTGAGGATACCGTAGAACAATCATTATTACTCTTGTGGTGCTAGTACGAGTAAATTTATTTCACATCAGTGACAACCAGCAACATTATCTATCTCACATCAAAATCACTGGAAATAAAAAAGATATAAACTACTAAAAGTAAAAATCAAACTTTATCCCTCCAAAATTTTAATGTTGCTGGAGGAATCAAGAAAACTAAATGGTAAATAGGGGCAACAATGATAATAAAAATAACTATACTGAAATCAGAATGCATTTATTCGTTATATGGATTCTAAACCATAACCATTGATAAGTGATAGAGAAACGAATAAAGCTACTTGAAAAGAGAACACTGATAGATATGTTTATTCTCTGTTTCTTCCACTGTCAGAGCAGACCAAATCCAAATCTTTAGCACCCAATTCCATTCGTGTTTTGGTTTCTCATTGTCATGCACTTATGCCCAATTTCATCAGAAACATAAACTCGTGATGAAATAAAATAATGATTTAAATATGTAACAAAATGTTTTGATTTTACTTGTATTCTTCTAAAATTTAAAATTATTATTTTTAATCCTTATAAAATAGATGAATTTTTATTTTACTTTTTATAAATTAATTTTCTTTAGCTTTCATTCTCATGAAATCAAAATTTCACTACTTTAGTTCCTAAAAGTCATTTTTAGAAAAATAGATAAATAATATTTATTTCAAGAATTTAGAAAAGACAATATCTCAAGCTAATTGTTCGTAATCTTAAGGACAAAAAAGTATTATAATATTAATAAACAAAGTAATGTTTATAGTGATGATTTGATGATCCACGGGAAAATGAACATTTCTTAAAGTCATGCTACCATAGTTATTATTATTATTTGTAAGGTTAAATGTGTTTTTGTCTCTTAATTTTTAGTAAAAATTGGAATTATTATTTTTTAAAAAATTTGGATAAATTTACTCCATATCTATAAAAATTGGTTATTAGTTCTTTTAACCAAATTCTGTCAAGTTGATTTAATATTTTAAATATGTTTCTTAGCTAATATTCAAGTGAAAATAAGTTAAATGATATAAACAACTTAAGTACTATTGCATTTGAGATGTCAAATAAACTTAACAAAATTTAATTAAAATAATGAAATATATACATTTTTATAATTACCAGATTAAATTAGTCCAAAATTTTAAAGAAAAATTTTAGAGTTAAAGGATAAAAAGAAATTTAATCCTTATTATTATTATTTAGAGTATTATAAAAAATAAAAAGCAGAATATATTATACATAGGGGACAGACAGGCATTGAATGGTGAAACAATAATGGTGCCTAAGGCCGAAGGATGCGCACAGCCTCTCAATACCACACAATTATTCTTTATTTTCATATCACTTTAGTTTAAATCTATTCCTTTTATACGTAAAAAACTTTCACAACAAAATAAATAAATAAATATATATACCTAAAATTAACCTGTCTTCAAGAGATGGGTCATTGTGATGGTTACACGTCCTTTTTAAAACACGTTTCACTTACATGCTTTACCCTACTTATTTATGTCTGATCTTACATATTAATGACCCACCTAAAAATATTTATTCAAATTTAGTAAATTCTTTACAATATTAATCCCTTAAAAATAATTTAGCTAATATTTTATATTCAATATAAATATTAGTTATTTATATTCCTAATTTATAACTTTTAAAATATTAGATAAACTTGGTCCTAATCTCAAACATTCATAATAATATTAATAATAATATTATTAATCCAAAAACATGAAAAAAAAATGATAAAAATATTTAACATAAACTATATTGATGCAGAATTATTGTTTCAACCTTCAAATAATTAAGGTGGTTTATCTTTTTCTCATTTTTTTTTTTCGAAATGTTAAATTATTAATTTATTAAATAATTATATTTTAATTGTTAAACGAAAAAAGTTCCAAGTTTCAAGTCAGATATTGACTTTTACATCACTCAATCCAAAATCGAAAAATATCATATCAATGATCAACTTTTTCATTTTCTGGTCTGATAATGACATTTGGATTTGTGTATTTTCTTCATTTCTTCGTAATATACGACGTTGGATTCATATTTACATTCTACGGTTAATTAATTTTTTTTAAGAAAGTGAAACTAACAAAACATTCCAAAAGAAAATAAAAAGTATGAATTGACAAAACATACGAATTTAATATAAATTTAATACACTTGACTTATTATAAAAGTATTAGAGGGAGTACGAGAAAATGTAACAATGATGATTCCCATAATATCTTTACTTTAATAAAAGAAAAAAAAATTATGACTATAAAGACTAAAATATTTTGGAGCTATAAAAGAGAGTGAAAGCAAAAGAAGTTTGGTAGTTTGAAGCAAGCAAATGAAAGAGAGAAAAGGTGAAGAAGATAAAAACACATGAAAGTATTATTTTAAATCTTCCACCAAACAAAACCATACATTTCATATGCTATTTTTTTTCTTCTTTGAGTACATGTTTTAAACTATTTTTAATTATAAATCTTTGAAATATTTAATCAAGAAATAATTTAAGTCGTTGAGAAAGTGTTTGATGAAGAACATGCTTTAAAGGGCCATTCAACAACTCTTCATGCACTTTTTCTTTTAGGTTGAAAACCAGAAGCAATCAAGGAATATATAAAAAATAAATAAAATAAAATGTCACCTTTAAACTATAAGTCAAACCTAAATAAAAGAAATTGTAATTTGCACATGATTATTCGAATGTGTTAAGAGTGGGTTAAACAACTAAAACCAGTTTTATCCGGTTTAAAATTTAGAATTATTGTTTACTAATTGTGTTTGGTATGCATATAATATAATCAGTGTGACATATCTTAATATACTGTACATAAAAATATTACATGTAATTTGTAGTAATTATTTAATGTTATTTAGAATTATCATATACATGTATTCTTATTGTTATTATACCAATTCATTACATTATGATAATTTTTTATCATGACTATTATATTAATTTCAAATTTAGTTTCAGTTTTCATATTGAAAAGAATGAAATTAAAAATCTGCAATTTATTTCTTAAAATAAATTAACCTTTTCCTTTTCTTTTTTCTTTTCTCTCACTCCTCACGCCACGCTACGCAATCGTTGGGTCACATGTATTGGGCCGGGCCCACTCCCATTTATTCCAAAGTTTTTGTAAGAGAGATATTAGGCTTTAACTATAATAACTATACCTTCAAAATTTAAATAACAACTAATTAACCGATTCTAGTTAATTTAAATAATAATTTCATGTCTTTTAAACTTATTTTCTAACATTAGCGAAATACATTTTTTATTTTTATTTTAATTATTCTATTCTATTTCATTGCTAACATTTTTATTGTGATAATATATATATATATATATATATATACATATATATATAAACTATCTCTAACATTGGATAAATATGAGTTTACTTATAATTTTTAATTTTAATGTCTTTCATTATTAATGTATATTTTATAATTTTTTATTAACTATACAATATCAATATCAAAATATACTTCTTAAGATTTTTTTTTTATATAAGACAAAATTAGATTCTTGGAGAGTTTAAGGCATTAAATATTTTATTCATTATTAATTGAGTTCATAAAAATAACTCACAACTAAAGATTTTTTTTTTTAAAGAAGTGTGGAACTTATAATACCTTAATTTGGACCTCGTTAGATAAACAATTAAAGTGAAAAAAAATTTAGATTCTTTTTAGCTAAGTCAAACTCTTACAATAATAATTACGTCAAATAATTCATTTATCAATTAATTCACTTTGGTTTCCTTCGTCAGAAATCTTCAAATATATATATATATATATATATATATATATATATATATATATATATATATATATATTATAAAGATATAAACAGAAACATCTGTTCCTGGTTTTGTGTTGCATCTTCAATGTTTACCAACATGTGCTAATCCTGATCCTCAAGGTAGTCCATTATTTTTCTGATTTAATTTTTGAAATCTGGAAAAAATTTGTGTTTCAATTTATGTGTACAAGTTGAACATGTTCCTGAATCATCCGGATGATACCATCGCCAATCGCTGTATGTATGAATTTGGGTCGGTTCTTCCCACTTCCATGCTAATCATAAAAGCTTTGTCTCACTGGAAACCAAAGTTTAGTCATGCTATTTCCTGCAAACAATCATCATACACTGACACTGTAACTAAGATTCTCAGGTTTTTATTTGTCTGCCACACTTTTTCATCTCTGCCCTCTGCAACCTTTTGGATTTTTGTTCAAAGAAAGAGTCATCAAGTTTCCAAATTTAATCGGTAGTATAGATTGTTTCTTTCATTCTCTTAAAGATCATATCTGTAAAAATTCAATGGGTTTACTTTCTGTTCTTTTCCATTTATTTTCAAATTTAACTTCAAAACAGGTATGTGGTGGCCATTTTTACCCATTCATCTTCCGTGTTTCAAGATCAGCATTTGATCCGTGTTCTACTTCTTAATATATGTTTCCCCTTTTGTTTCTATTTAGATCTTGACAGTTATTTAACTGAGATTTGTTCCTGTTTTGTTTCTCAGGTTCTCTCTATTAAATGCTCATCTGCCGAAAATCCAAGTTTGATGCTGAAGTTCATCGATTCACGGTTCCCGGCACATATTGTCTGTTGTGGTTGACAGAGACACTGGGAATGCCAAAAAGATGTGTCTTGTTGATTGCAGAAATGTGGCTGAGATTCATAAGGTGATGCCCTTGCTCTTGATGCCCCACTTCATGCTTTCTAAGAGTGGACCACAAGTTTGTAGCTCATTCGTTAGCTATTCCTTGAAGCACAATAGGCACACAAGTTTTTTTTCAGTGCCTGTTCTGCTGATACTTGATCCGTGTGAAGACGGTTGAAACAACTTTCTGCCATGTGTATATAGTTTAGTTATACATACACATCAGAATAGCAAATGATATAGGGTTTAAGTGGGTTGGGGAAGTTGTGTAAAAGTTCGTATGGAGAGTAAACCAAACATCTTAATGCAAAGATATGAGTTAGGAAGATTACTCGGTCAGGGAACCTTTGGAAAGGTTTACTATGGTAGAAGTGCAATAACTAACCAGGGTGTGGCTATTAAAATGATTGACAAAGATAAGATTATGAGAACGGGGCAAGTTGAACAAATCAGGCGTGAAATATCTGTTATGAGATTGGCTAGGCACCCCAATATTATTCAGCTGTTTGAGGTTATGGCTAACAAGAGTAAGATTTACTTTGTTATGGAGTATGCTAAAGGTGGTGAGCTCTTCAACAAGGTGGCCAGAGGAAAACTGAAGGAAGATGTAGCACACAAGTATTTTAAGCAGCTAATTAATGCAGTGGATTATTGTCACAGTAGAGGTGTGTTCCACAGAGACATAAAGCCCGAGAACATTCTATTGGATGAAAATGGGAATCTAAAGGTATCTGATTTTGGATTGAGTGCTCTTGTTGAATCCAAGAGGCAGGATGGTTTGCTCCATACTCCTTGTGGCACACCTGCTTATGTTGCTCCTGAAGTCATCAAAAGGAAGGGATATGATGGCACAAAAGCTGATATATGGTCTTGTGGGATAGTTCTGTTTGTCTTGTTAGCAGGTTATCTCCCTTTTCATGACCCAAATTTGATAGAGATGTATAGGAAGATAAGCAAAGCAGAATTAAAATGCCCTAATTGGTTCCCACCTGAAGTATGCAAGCTATTGGGAATGATGTTGGATCCAAATCCTGATACTAGGATTCCCATATCTACCATTAGGGAACATTGTTGGTTTAAGAAAGAACCTAATGTTAAAAACAAAAGACCTGTAGTGGAAAACAATATTGTTTCTTCTTCAGGTACTGTTGATCTTGATCAAGATGATTGTTGTGATGGTTTAGCAGCAGAAGCAAACGGAGATTCAGTTGCTCCCTTAAGTATAAATGCCTTTGATATTATCTCCCGTTCTGTGGGTTTTGATCTTTCTAGATTCTTTGATGAGAGTTTCCGGAAAAAGGAAGCAAGATTTAGTTCAAGGTTACCTGCAAGTGTCATCATCTCGAAGCTGGAAGACATTGCTAAGCAACTGAGGATGAAAATAAAGAAAAAGGCTGCGGGTTTGTTGAAATTAGAGGGCTTGGAGGAAGGTAGGAAGGGGGTTTTAACCATTGATGCAGAGATCTTTGAAGTTACACCTTGTTTCCATTTGGTGGAGGTGAAAAAATCAAATGGAGACACATTGGAGTATCAGAAAATATTGAAAGAGGATATCAGGCCTGCTCTTCAGGACATTGTTTGGGTCTGGCAAAGTGACCAACAACTGCAATCACAACCGTCAGAGGAAGAACTGCAGAACACAGATGATCAGCAGCAACAACAACCACAATCATAACCTGTTTTGAGATGTCATGATCACTACATTTCATGGCAATCCCAGTTCTTTCTTTTTTTCTTTTTTCCAAATTTTGCTTTTGCATATCTTGCATTTCACGATGCTATGACCTCTTTGTAACACTTATTCCTCATTTTTAGTTGTTTCATCTTGTTGTAGCATATCTTGTCTCAAAAAAGTTTTGCATAGTTGTACACCTTTTCTCAAATTTTCTGTATAATACGAGCCTTAGAAACTTTTGTCCAGTTTTAGTTCAATTCAAACCAAAGCAGAATCCAATTATATGAGTGTCACCTGAGGATCAAGCACATTTGTGTAAGAAGATATATACTGGTGATATTAGATCCCCACAGTTGATAATTGAATTGCATGAGGTGCAGTTCTAAATTTCGTATTTCAATTTTATACAAAACTAAATCATTTGACAGGTGAAGAGTTGCTCAGTTAAAAAGTGTAACTGCTGAATATCTCAATCCATGTTTGGTTGTGATAGACAACAATAGTTTCTATCTCCTCATGGTGCTGGCCTAAAAGTATTGTCTGGAGGAAACTTCATCTTTTCACGAAACTTCTTCTTTTTATGATACTTCCAAAGATCTTTGTCCCTTTTTATTGTCTGCACACAAGGGATTAGAACTTTGCCTATTAGCATTTGATAACATAATTGCTTTTGAAGTTTTTTTGTTAGATAAGTTCCTCAATGATTTGTAAGTTCTTATATTAGTTTGAACTGCAACCATTAGCTTTTGTGGTGTGTTGTACCAAGGTTGGTGGTTGAACCTTCCACCATGTATTAGTTGCAAATGCTTGCTTATTATTGCAGTGACATATGACGCTAATTGTGCTTAATCCTTTTCAAAAGCACTTTAAATCAAAGGCAATGTCCCATGTGCCAAAAGCCAAAAAAGGAAAGAGGTAGATATTATATATGACCCAGAATTATCATTGCACATCTTCAGCAATTTGTTTGCTACTGAAGTGCAAGTACATGGAGTCAAATAACCAAAGTTATCACATATCAAGCGAAACAAAATTCAAGGGCCATTGTTATTGCTATATTTAGTGATGTTATTTAGGATTTATAATTATTATTATTATTATTATTATTATTATTATTGCTACACTTGGAAAAGATTCAACTGAATGAGAGAAGATTCTTATTGGATTGTTTTTGATAGATAGTGAATAAATATTTATTATCCAAAGATTGCATACGACGTCATGAAATTCTTTAATGGAAAGACTTTTTATAAGTAGATAAGGTCATTATCTAATTTTTCCGAAACACACTTATAATAAGAATCGAGTGATAAGGTCATTATCTAATTTTTCAACACACGTTATCCTATTATAGCTTATCAACTATATTTTCTCTTAAATCAACAGCAACCTTAGAAGAGAATCAAAAGTCTATGATTTGAACAGCAAATAATCACATAAATTTACTTTTACTTGAAATTCAAAGGTTGGAACATATCATATTTTGTGGGTTTGTGTGATGTCAACTTTAAAAAGTAATTATAAAAAAATGTCTTGCACTGTGAAATCATAATATACAAAATGAGTTGTAAATTTGTTAGTAGATAAAATTAAAACAAAATTATAAAAAAAATTAGGGATGTGAAATATTATTCAATCATACTTTATTGAATTTAAGATATAAGTCTTAAAGAGCAAATGTTTTTTTTTATTAGATCTACGAATATTTTATCTAATATTTTATCTACTCCAATACAAGTTAACGAGTATGTTTTAGAATTTTTAAAATAGACTATACAAGTATAAAAGATCTTTTAAATGTCATTATATTTGAATTAAAAAATGTTGAACTTGATATTAATGATATTAGAGGACAAGACAAAGACATGATAATGATCTAATATGAAAAATTAGGGTGTGAAAAAAAAAAATCTTAATGTTAATCCTATATCATTGTATACTTTATGTGGTTGTCATAATTTAAAATTAGTACTTTGTGACATGATTAACTCTTACCATAAAATTGCATCTTTTATGTTTTTTTTTGTTACAATGTGTATATGTACTTTATTTTCCTTTCTGTAAAAAGGTGAAAATTTTTACAAAATTATATACATAATTCTTAAATCGTTGTCACACATGTTAGAAAAGTTGTATTAAAAGTGTGAAAGTTGTAAGATTTCAAACTTCACAAATAAGAGATGTTTTATTTGACTTGGCTTAAAATAGTTATGATTCTAAAATAAAAAGTAAAGTTGATTGTTTAACAACTTTTGAGCTAAGAAACTTTGAATTTTTGTTAGACATGAATATTTGGTATGACATTTTATTTGTAGATAATTCTCTTAGTAAGAATTTACATTCAAAAAGATAGTGCATTGATGATGCTATTGAAATTAAAAGATTTTCTTTCATTTTATGAAAAATATAGAAAAAATAGATTTAAAATACATTGATTTTAGTCAAAGAAATTGCTTTTGAAATAGATATATAGCCTAATTTCATGAAAATATTGGTCATAGAGAGAAACAATTTGATGAAAATGTAGAAAATGTAATCATTTAAAATTGAGTACTTTTTTTACATTGTAGATAAAGCAATTACCATCTTTCAAAGTAAATTTGAACATTTAAAATATAAAGATATTTTTATTTTTTATTTAGTGTTAAAAAAACTAAAGTCACTAGATTGTATAATTTTTAAGAAAAATGATTAAACTTTGAAAAATCTTTGGAACATGATAAATGTTTGGTTTTTGATTGATTGAATGTATTTTCAGGATTAAAGATCTAAAATAATTATAGAATTGGAAATTGATAAACCAATTGACATTCTTAATTATATACAAACAATAGATTATTTTCATACGCATATATAACTTATATATAACTTATAGAATAATGTTAACAATTTAAGTATCCATTGTTTCGGTTGATAAAAGTTTTTCAAAGTTAAAGATAATAACAACTTATTTAAGATCAATCATGTCTCAACAAAAAATTAAATGGATTGGTCTTATTATCTATTGGAAAAGAAATATTAAATAAAATTAATTACAATATTTTAATAAATAATTTTGCATCCCAAACAGTTCAAAAAATAAATTTTAAACCTATGATACATTTTAACTTAAATTATCTTATTAGTAAATAAAAAGACTTCATTCTTAAGTTTAACTTAGATTTCTCAAACTCCTGAGTCATCCCTACCTTAAATACATGTTTAATGATTGTCTAAAATGTTTTCTAACATAGTCACTATAATGAATGATTCACATAAAGATGATCTTTACATTGATATGTATGTGAGTATTAGCCAAAGCAATGTTTGGATGCAATGTTTTAGGTAACTTGTTAGTAATGTTAATGTGAGATAAAGTCATGATGTCATGGTAGCACCAATTGAAAATGATCAAATTAGGTCACATAATATACAAGTGAAGTAATAAACTCAAAAAATAACAAATTTTACCAAAATAGACTCTAATTATAATATTGATACCAAGTTAAAAAAATGAATTTTAAACATAATTTCACCTTCTAAACCTCACTTGTAAAATAATATTTACAATCACTTAAATATATATTATAAACTGATCTTATTTCTGTTTGACATGAGATTTCTAATATATATATATATATAATCTGACATTAAAAAAGTATATCAGTAAATAAGAAAAAAAAAGTTAAGTCTGATCTTTTGAGGATAAGGACACTGAAGAGATGCTACTGAGGGTTTTCATAAGATTGTTTTGATGAGTTTGTACGTGAGGTCGATGATGAAAACGTTGATCATCCTATGGACCCAATAAAGATGTTTGTGTGATTTGTTCATATTTTTTCATCACTAACTCCTTTAAAGTTTTTATTTAGGTCTTTAAAATTGGTAGTTTTGAAGGTGGACAACAAATGAAGGGTTTCAAACCATTTTTCAGGAGAATAATTACCACCTCTTTTTAGAATACGTTCCATTACTGGAAACAAACAAACTCCTTTGGTAAGAACACAGATATCGTAGAAACAAACAATATTATATTTATTGGTTCAGATTTCTCCATTCTTAACACTGTCATGGACTGTGGTCAATAACTGCTTTGTGTGACCCATATCAGAGATAGATAATGGGGTGTGACACAGCAAATTATTTAAACAAATGATCTTTTCTCACCACACAGAACCTTACAACTGAACAAAGTTAGGGGAGTTTGTTAAGTCAATAAAATCAGTAACAGATGAAGAAACTCTTCTCTTTTTCCTGTCCAAAACACTTCTGCAAGTAGGAGAAGGGGTGGACAAATCAACAATCTCAGCTTCATGAGGCACAACAAATATTTTGCCAATACTTCCATTTGTATTGGCTGCCAATGTAGCATCCGATTGTGCTGCTGGTTCACTCAAACCAGAATCACTTTTATTCATCACATTCATAAACTCATCTTCTTCAATGATCTCTATTCTTTGTAATAAAGTTGTTGTTGTTGATGATGATGATGATTTCTTCATCAGTGGTGTTGTAGAACTAATCTGTAGGTGCTGCTCTTGTGAAGACAATGAATTACCTGATGGTTCTGTTGCTTCAGATTCTTTAATCCACTCAAATGCTTCATTAATCTTCTCCCCGTGGATTTGATTTTTTGGTGAATCAGGAGAGTCTAAGTCATCACTCACATCCGGAACAGAAGCACTAGCACTAGTATTGTTATTATCGTCCAATTCTACATCATCAATATTATCATCTTCATTCTCTGACAAACCATTGATACTATAGCATGGAAGTTCATCCAGTGAGCCAATTTTGGTCTTCATGTGTGCTGGCAAGCTCGGACAAGCACCACAGTGTTTCATGTACTTAGTGGAGAAGAAGTTCACAGTGATATTCATGCTGTGATGATTTATATCATGTCAGCATCAGAAACCAAAAATCATAGGACCGTTCCAGCAAAAAAGAATGTCAGTGATAGAAGAGACAGTACCTTTGCCATGATGGAAGGGTGAGCATTGTGTATGCAAGTTTAATCTTGTTGCCAATTCCTGAGAGGGATTTAAATTCCACTGCTGCCTTCCTTACAGCTAAGGATTCAACAGGGTGCTGCCAAGCCCATTCAAACTGCAAATCCAGAATCAAATTGACACAAAAAGCATTTCCTTAAAATTTTGCATTTAGATAGCATAATACATTTGCTTTCTACTTGATCCAATCATACCAAACTTCTCAAGCAACCAGACCAAACCAAAACGAACAGTGTTGAAATCTGAGCTCAGTATCCATATTTTCCACATTCTAAAAAAAGTGATTGTTTAGGTTAACCACAAAATAGAGAGAATTTAAAAAAGAGGGATGTCATGTCAGTTGCCAAGTACATCTAGTAGCAAATTAGTCCCATTGGCATGCTTAGTAATGAGTAATTCTATAGCATTCATACAATATACCTTAATGCTTAGCACTACATGAATTTAACTTGCTCAAGCAACCAACATATCACTTAACTTTGAACATTTTTTAGCCAACAAAGACATGACATAGAAAGCAATATCAGACTCAAACCTGAAGAGCAGAGACATTTGTTGGGAAGCCATAGATACATAAAACCATCTCCCATGGCCTCCTCTTCTTCGTTCTCCAAGCTCCACACCCAATTTCCCCATTGTGTTGCCTGATCCGGCGCCTTGGATTCACTGTAAATCTGAAATTGCATACACGGAAACCTTTTTTAAAAAATAGGTAAATATCCATCATTTATCCCAGAAAAAATTCAAAAATTTCCAACCAAAAAAACAAGTTGAAGCAGAAACGTTTTTAAAGAAATGGTTAAACACCAAAAATTTCTACCAAACTTAGTTTGATTTTTTTTTTCCAGACAAACTAGCAGCAGATGGGGACCATCAGACCATCAGATCATAAAGATACCAACTTGAAATGAACAGAAACCAAAGAAATTGGCACAAGCCCAAAATTTGTATAAACTAAAAATCAAAAGGGGTGTGGATGATTGTTGAATTGAGTAAATCTGTGTGATCACAATTTGATCTTTTAGAAGTGAAAATAAGAGATGAACCCGATGTATGTGTGGCCTTTGTAGCGAGGGCTGAGAGAGGTTAAGAGGTAGCAAGCAAAGAACCCATTTCCTTCACTATCCTCTTCTTCGTTTCGGTTATTGCCATGGTTTTGCAAAGTTTCTTCTTCTTCTGCGGCTGTCACAGATGCAACCCTTCTCTTCCGCATTTTCTCTCTCTAATCAATGAAATATGACCGTTGCCAGATGTTAGATATTCCTATCATATCGCATAAGGTCCCAAAGAAATTGTTAAAATGAAATTACAAATTATGCTTGGAAAGAAAAATACCTTTTTAAAAATGAAAATATGTGCCCTGAAAGTTTGATTTGAAAAAAAAAAAATGTTATGGGCAGCATGGTGATCAATTTCAAATGTGTAATTGTGGAATTTTTTATTTGATTCCAAAATACTATCTTTTTAAAATAGGGTGTGGTGATACATACTAACCTTAATTTAACATCTATAAAATAATAGTTTAATATTAAAATATAAAATAATTTAAGATAAATCAATTAAAAAAATTATTTTTTAATTGATGCTGGAAGGGTGTACAAAAATTAAGAGACGTCCATGTAAAATTTTCCTTCAAATTATTGTTTCTATAAAATCTTTTCCGCCTTATCAGAAGTTTTCTATCTTAATATCTTAACCTAGACAAACTCAAATTCAATAGGAGATACCCCAGAAATGCTAAAGCACCCATTTAAGTGATTTACATAAATTGAAAGTTATATAAGAAGTGTTTAATCGAAGACAATTTAGAAGTACATCTTTTTTTCGTTACGATGAAAAAAATACTAATAAAAATTAATAACGAAGGCCTTTGAATAGTCCATTATATATCCAAAACTTCATTAGAAAAATTGTAATGGAAAGACGAAGAGAGAAGTACTTGAAAATAATTATAACTGTGAAGTAATGAAGATGTAAATTTTCTATTGTTAGTTATATTTGACTATAAGTAAACAACTATAATTTGAGAAAAAACAAAATTGTAACTAAATAAGATATTCGCATTCATATACGTTTAGTTCAGAGTAAATCATCAATTTAATTTTTCAAATACTAAAAACAAATAAAAGCTGTTAATATTTTAAAATACTCCTTCCATTATTCTTAAGTTTCAGTTGAAAACAACACGATAACAAGGGTAAAAACTGTACTATGGATCAATCAAATAATATTTTCTTTCCAACAGGTTTGGAAACATGCCACCGACAATCTTTCCTCTCTATTTCATTTTCAATTTTGATCACTTTTTAACCATCCAATACTTTTCTTGCACTACTAAGCGCAGCCTTAAGGGGGGAAAACCAAATGTTCCAAATGTTACATAAACTTGTAATTCTGGAACCTATCATAAAATCAACACAAATTCTCATCTTTGATAATGATTTGTGACAATCAATGCAAGATGATCTAACATTTGATATGAAACTGCTCTCCAGAGATAGAAATTTTCCCAGTTATAAGTTCTACCAATATAAGACCATGCAATATTAGTTTCAGATCTTTCAGATCAGGAGTCTATTACATTCCATTTTGCTAACATCTGCAACACTGAATGCAGCATGTCAAGGAAACACAGACCAGAGAATAGACAAATATTGACACTTCGGAAAAAAAGATGAATTCAACATCAATAAGGAATGAACATAGAGTTGTATAGATTCATGCATATACAACACCAGACTCCTCGTGTTGCTAAACAATGACAATGCTTCAACTAAATCTCATTGAATCCAACAAGAGGAAAGCAGAATCACTCGTGAAAAATCAAACCAAATAGTCCCTCAAATATAGAAAGATACTTCAAATTAGTCCTTGAACGTTAGTAAAATACATCGGTATAGGGACTACTTGAAAAACTAAATCGACGGTTTATTCTAAAAATTTTACAGTAGTACATGAAAGAACCCAGCAATCCTGAACAGAAACAGTAAAAACTGAAAAGAGCACACACACACTTCATATACGATGATATACCAAAAGCATATGCTTCATCTTCACTATTATCATTATAATTGCAGTAATGAAGTTTTCATCAATCAAAAAGCAACAACAAAAACACCAACACTATGAACAACAGCTATATGATACACAGCATCCAAATTGACCCCCAAAAATTACAACATCAGAGGCAACGTTGAATCACCCATTTTGGGCCCAAAGAGATCATTGAATCGAACAGGTGCAACAACACACGTCACGATCTCTTGGAAGAGTTAGAGACCAAATGCCTCCACAGATACCGCCCACTAGCCATATCCACGAAGGTCCAGAACCCAGACACTACCAGAGCGCTAACCTGGACCCACACAAATTTAGGGTTACATTAAAAAGACAACGTTTTTGTAAAATTGAGGCAAAAGGGTGAAGTGGGTGAACCTTGGAAGTGGCGTTGGAGGAAGCATCGGAGGAGTCTGAGATTTTGGGGTTGGATGGGACAACTACCGTGTCACCGTCGTCTTCGGCGGTCGGAGGCTGAGATCTGAGGTTCCGGAGGACGAAGAAACCGGCGAGGGTTGCGGACAAGAATACGAGAATGAATCTGAGAGGACACATTTTGCTCTCTGAAGAAGGAAGAAGAATGCGATTGAGGATCGGGCGCGTGTGTGGTGCACACTCTTGGACCCAAGAAACAAAGTCGATTAATAATCATAATTTCCCTTTAAGATAAAACTCATTCGTGTTAGTTTTATTATTTTAATTATTTAATAATTTATTGTGAGTGTCAGTGGGAAGAGTGCATGTGGTTGGTGGGTTTAGATCAGATTAGGAAGTCAAATTCTTTGAAAAATGATTATGATAATAACACTTGCCAAACTTTAATTTCAGCACTTCTATGCATGTTTGTTGAAATTTTAAAAATGCTTGATTTTTTATTTCTGCATTGATGACACCATAAACTTTTATTACTAATCTATACAACTTCTACAAGGTTGTCTAGGAGAATGTGAAGGGGTTTAATGGTAATTTAGTATGGTTCATTTACTTCAACAAATTTCCATTTTGAAATATTACTTCATCATTCATCAAATTAATATAACCCTATTTCTATTTTTATTATGCATTAAAAATTGTTTAAAGAGAAAAAACTGAAGGAAGTAGCATACATAACCTGTTTGAAATTACATTGAAAATAAAATAAAAAATTAAATGCTCTTCATAAGGTTAAATAACCATATTATATAATAGAAAGGAAAAAAAAGTATATCTATTGCTATTATCATCATTATTAATTAGGATGTTTGTTATTATCAACATTAGTAAAATTATTATCATTTCAATTTTACCACCATTAATAATAATATCATCATCGTTATCAACAAATCAATATCGTACAAGAACATATCTTTAAACTATTTTAACACGACAAAAAAATATTAAAAAAGTAGAAGATAGAAAATAGTTTTTCAAGCCAAAAATCACCCTAAACTATAAAGATTAACTTTTGGACTATATCACATTGAACCACCAACAAAATTTGTTTACTTACACCATTTTAAAAAATAATTTCTCATAAATTAACACTTAGACCAACTAATGTTGTCTTTATAATATGACAATTGGATTAGTCATGGTATCCAAATGTCTGAATATTGGACAATTTTTGTAGGTAAATTGGAACTTTCAGAATAGCCACCATCAGCATTAAATTTCAATGTATTACTTAAACTTGTACAAAGATAGTGGCATTCATTCCTCATGGAAAATAATAAATGAATAACCTTTAAATCAAGTGTGGGGCGGCTGAGGGAATAAGGTTAGGTATCCCTTGAAAACTAAGTGGTTACCTGACATGCATGCACTCATTCTTTTTTACCATATAAAATAATGATTTTTAAACAAAAGGGAACCTAAAAAAAGTCACAATTTCTTGCAATGCCACTGAAAATTAGACAGTGAGAGCCAAAAATAAAATAGGTTTGGCCTGCCATGTGGAAAATGAAGTCTGAACTTCAAACAAACAAGTTCAGTTCACCATGGCATATGTGCTGTCTTCAATATGTAACACATCTGCACCAGAAAGAAAGCATGGTTAAGGTTTGAATAAATGAAACACATGATGTTGTTTGAAGCAAGTAGACATTACTACTCTTGATTATTTATGCTTTATTAGTGAAAAATATGATTTGATCATGGAACAAATGTTGTACCAAGTTAGAAGAAAAATGTTATGCACACATGGTGGGGCTATAAGAAAAATAACTTGCAGTAAAAAGAAGAAACAAACAAGATATGAACACCTTATTACTATCTTTTGGCAAATCGAGTAATGTTGGCTAGAACAGTTCTCAAGCTTCGGATTCCTGCTCCAGATTTTGAGCTTACCATCATCTGTAATTGGAACATCCCAAAAAAACCAAAGATTAATCCCAAGCATAGTAAAAAAAAAGTGAAAATAGATTAGTATGAATATAACTGCTTAAAGAATCAGCATACCAGAGGCTTAACTACAGACTTGTTCTGCAAGAGGCTCTGTGATCATGCATGCAGAAACTTGTTAATCTCTAAAATAGAAAGTTAAATTTCAGACACAGTTCATTCGGATGACCAATGCTTACTACCTCTTCAATTTGCATGGCTCGTCGAGCCACATCAATTGGAAAGACCACATCTGTCTTGGTTAATACAATCTGATATTTAGTTTTTGATCTGCAAATTGATATCACTCGTCAAAAAAATTAAGGTAAGACTCTCCAATTTGACTTTACATGACCAGAATTTATGTCACACTTGAATTTGAAAAGAACAAAGGTGCACAACACAATTGCAAAAATATAGCACAACATTGCCTGACACCAATTGCTCATGCATGATTTACCTCTCCATTAATTCAATTAGTTCATGATCTCTTGGTTTCATACCCCACTTTGTATCAATCAGAAGACATACTCGTTTGAGGCCAGCTCTTGTGGAAACATACTCCTTCACCTACAATTTGAGGTTTTCCAGAAATACAGTTGACTAGTGCTTAATATAATGACGCAACAATAATCCATTCTATGAACATTTCTACATAAAATGACAGATTTTCCTCAAAACTTCTTGTAATCTGTACTCTCTTAATCTAAATGAAATTCATTAATTTTCACAAAAAACAGAAAATTTTCTAACATGATTTCTGTCATACTCATGATTGCTTGAAATGTAAAACCGGAAGCACCAACTGACTTTGAAACGAAAAATTGAATTCCAGGAGACGACTCAACTAGTTTAGTGAACACAAAATCAGCTACCACAAATATTTTCATCTTGTCAGGTTAACAAAACAATCCAGAACTGAATTAATGTCCCTGCAGCCCCAGGTCTCTTTCTTGCCCCACTAGTACAATTTTTCTGGATTGGTATAACACAACAATTCAAAAACCAAACATTCGAGCCTGGGAAGACTACCACCTCTACTACAATATAATACTTCAGATACTAAACCAAACATTCTTGAACAACCTGATCAGTGAGAATTGAATATAATTTGCATACTTACAAGTTCCTCCCAAGATTCTTTTACTTCTTCTTTTGCATAAGCAAATCCGTATCCTGGCAAATCAACTAAGCAGAGTTTTGTTCCCAGCTTGAAGAAGTTAATTGTCTGCAGAGTATTTGTCATATGTCAATGTTACCAAATAACATTTTATCTATCAACACTTTATCTTTAAAATATCTACATCTACCAACTTTTAAGAACTAAGGATACCTGTGTAAGGCCAGGCTTCTCTGATGTCCGCACAACCCCCCACTGTCTAGTGAGGGCATTAAGAAGCGATGACTTCCCGACATTTGACCTACCTGAAAGCCAGAAGACAATCACAAATATCATCATACAAACTTACAAACCCCTCTGCTATAAGTTTGTCTGAATTCCCATCAGTTCTTAAGTTTACTATCTACAGATTATGTCCTAGAATGTTTCATCATTTTCACATATTGTGGTATCGAGGGCTCAACAAGAACAGCAAAGTTCTTCTTCGAAGTGTAATGCTAATTTTTTGATAACAGCAATGGAAACAGCTAAAGATAATGAAACCAGGAACAAGGTAAAAATGATCAAATATAAACCTCCCACCAAATAAATGAAACAATGCCACAGTATACATAAACCAAGAAAACAAAATGACAAAGGAATAGACATTAAACAATGGTGGCTTAAAACCTTACCAGCAAATGCAATCTCTGGAAGACTAGGAGGTGGAAATGATGATGAGACCTTTGCCGCAGCAAAAAAATCCAATTTATTCCTAAAAACCTGTCACAGTTAATCAGACCAGAATGCCAATATTAACAGAGGCTTAGTAACAATACTTAAACTTAAAACCATTGCTTATTCTTTGAGTATACATTATTGTTTTTATTGCCTTAAACAAGCCTTAAACAAGCACTTACATTTTCTTCGATTCTCTCTCTTTCTGAACTGCTAGAGAAGGGAATATTATCTAATGGTGCAGAAAGATCTATATTGTAACCTGCCCTTCTTAGGTCAATGGTGCGCCTCCTACCCAAAAGCTGTAAATAATAACCATAGTACAGTGGAAGTCAACACACCTTTGCATTCACAATAACAACGGAACAACATAATCAGCACAACAATCAAAAGTCCCTACTCATACAAATTACATTTTTTTCCACAAAGGATAGTATTGAAGGGCTGGGCTGAATTGCACGAAACTGGGCATTCTTGGACATTTTAGGCTCTTTCTCAGACTCCTTTTTCTTTTCCTTCTCCTCTTTACTTCCTGAAATAAGCTTCGGGAATCAAAGGGAAGAAACTCACAAGGTACTGGTGTAAACAGTAAAAAACATAACATCACAAATAAACCACAAACATTTGGTATGTCACAGACAAACAGTACGAAGAGACAGCCAGCATTTGAACTTTAAAGAGGAAACTTGATTGTTTAGGGGAGGACAGTTATCCAGTGATTCTATCCCATAAATGAACAGCACATCTTGTGCATCTTTTTTATTAACTTCTACATGGAAAATACAGACGATAGATAAACAGAGGTCAAGCATGTGACCTCAACCAGCAACTTCAACCAATATTGTATATAATCAGTTTATCAGGACCAGCAAATTCCTAAATTACTGTTTGTGGAAGTATACAAATGTAATTCTGTCAAATATATACATGATACTGATATTTTCTCAACACAAACAATAGAGTAGATGCTCAAAGGTATATAATATCAAGACTAAGAAGACTGCAGGAAAAGTCAAAGTGTTCCAGTGGAATTATATCTTATTGTTTGTGCTCATGAACAACATAAAAGAAGTTTATCTCACTGTTATTTGTTCATATAAGACTAATCATTTAACACATTTTCATATTGTGCTTAGCAGTGTTGCGAATTATATGACAGAATAAAAATGTTCATAATTGTTTGTCTTCATTACATAAACGCAATTCATCATCTCAGTACAGCTCTAAAACTCATCTCATAGCCACCACCATTTGCATATCTAAAACTCATAGATAAGGGTGAATGATTGACATTGTTTTATTATTCAGAATTAAAGCATATATAGTTACCACTTATTAAAACACAAAGTCATTAACAAAGTTTTTACTATCACAACACAAGTGTGATTTCATAATACTTTTTAAAGATTCCAAATCAGATATTAGCATAAAAACAAAGACAGAAGATTTTTCAAATAAAACCGATAAAAAATGCATAGATAGGAAGATAAACTACCTACCATTAACCCCAATGCCATCATCTAGCCTCTTGTTTGAGATATCATGGGGGTCAAGTTTTATCACCCTTTTCTTCTTCTTTGGGCGCTCATCTAGTGTCTCAGCATCATCATGGTCCAATCCCATTTTATCTCTGGCTTTTTTATTGACATAACTCGAAGGAGACACAACTTCATTACTTTTCCTTTTGCCCAATTCAAATTTCTTCTCTCTACTTCTCTTCACCAAACCACTTCGTTGATCATCTTCCCCAACAAATTCCATTTTACCCTCCTCCTTTCCCCTGCCTTTCGGTTTAGCAGTAGCCAAAACGACATTTTCCTTTCTTTCCTTCATCGTGTGAGTCAAACGCTTCACCTTGGAACCAACATTCCTTAACTTACCAGGAACCCACATTGAACGATGGCCACTGTTCCCTTCAACAGGACCATTTTTCACTTTCTTCTCACCTTTCTCAAACAAAGTTCTCTTCTTGGATGTTGCAACACCCTTCTCTAACTTCCCATTTTTATCCCTCCCCTCCTTCGCATATACCCTATTCTTCTTATCAGAAGAATCCAAAGTCTTCAACTTCCCTCTCTCCTCAATTTCTTCACTTAAATGCTTTCCCTTAAAGTTCACCCTTTTCTTCAACTTTCCCTCGGATTCATTTCCTTTACCAAGGGCCCCATTTCTCTCAAAAGAAATTTCATCCTTCTTAGTTCTCAAAGAGTTTCTTGGAATGCTTACTACATGTTTGGTCCTCTTTTTAAGCTTCTGTCTTAAACTGTCCTCAGAAGGCATATTGAACAATGCTACACTCGCTTATACTCTTCTCAACAGACACAAAAATCAACACCCCACATGAACTTTATGTTCTTCAAATCAAATAACAAGGTCAGAAACAGTTTAAGTTCCCAGAAAATAAGGTTTAGAACCATAACCTTGACATGTAATGTTCGAAGGTTGAGAACTTTGGTGAATGTTTGAGGAATTTGGACTCCTGCTGGGTTTTAGGAGCTTCCAGTGTTGCAGTGGAACGGCGAGGCAGTCACCTTCGGACATCGGAGGAGGAGCGCAAGGTTAAGTTGGGTTTAGAATTGTAAATGTCATGGGCCTTAGCCTTCTCAGATTTGGGCTTAGACTATTACTTTTTGCACTTTCTGAGTTTTTTCATGTACCTTCATTCGGCCATGGGAATGTCTAAAATTGTGAGAGTTGGAAATACATTTTATACTATGTAATTCATAGTATATACAATTTTTTAAATTATTTAATCCAAAAAATATTTCAAATTAAATAATCTAAAATAAAATTTTCATTTTTAATACAAAAATGTATTTTAAAATGTGTATTCAAAATATATTTTTGGATTTTAAGATTGTATAACTAGAAATTTTATTTTAAATTACAAAATTTAATATATGTGTTTTCAGATTATGTAATTTAAAAATTCATTTCAAATTATATTTATTCATAATATATTTTAAAAATTTAAATTATATCATTTAGAATAATTTTTAAATTATATAATTAAAAAATATATATTTTAAAGTGTGAAAATATATTCTAAATTGTAAAATCTATAACATGTTTATAGATTATGTAATATAAAATACAGAATTTTAACTTGCACAAATCATAATAGATTTTCGAATTACACACTTTAAAATATGTCCAACCATAGGTAGATTGAACTTTTTTAACTCCTTCATAAATGTAAGAAAAAAATATGGAGGTAGTAATTTCTCTTAAGTCTAGAGCTTTCATTTAGATTTTGGATCCTTCTCAAACTTTTACGAGGCTTTCTTCCTATATATCCAAATTTTTTCTTGCACCTCTAAATTATTTTCAAATCTGAAAAATGTCATCTGAAACAAAACTACACAAATCACGTTCCCAAACTACTTACAAAAGTCGATTTTCAGTAAAAAAATCTTTCGGATCTCAAAAAAAAAATAAAAAAAAATAAATAAATAAATATATATATATATATATATATATTAATGAAATTATACTTTCTGTATGTTTAAAATTTAAATTTTTAAATTTAATAATATTTTCTTTATTTTATATTATATAACTTTAAATTTAAATCTTCTTTAATATAATTTATTAAAAAATTAATAAAAATAAAAATAAAAAAAAAGTAAACTTTAAGTTTAAAAAAGCAAAATCAATATATATATATATATATATATATATATATATATATATGTGTGTGTGTGTGTGTGTGTACGCGCGCGCGTGTGTGTGTGTTTAATAGTTTTCACACTACTAAATCAAACATTATACTATGATCAAACAAAGCAGGTGATAAGATATAACTGACATATAATTTACATGTATAAATATAATGTTCGTACAGTCATCCAAAAGCCACATGAAACACTCATGGCAAGTGTAGGTACAAGAAAATGCTAAACTGCACATTCCAAAACTCTACAGCATCAAACCCAAAAACTACCACGAAGTCTCTCAGTAAGGCGTTAACTCCTGCTCAAAAGGGGGGTATCTTCATCTAGATTCGGCTCTGCTCACACCAGCCGTAGGTGATCATTGCAAAGGAGAATACACAAGAGCAAGCAAACACAAACAATAAGGGTAAGTTAACTAAAATGAGAGAAAACAATACACTTCACAATTAGAATATATCATTCATAGCACATAATTCAATTATATAATTCTAGACTCGATATCCAGATTGTGTAAGCGGCATTGGAGCTCTTGGTGGCTTGCACTTGTAACGGTTCCCAGACTCTGCAGAGTCTAGACACATGGAGTATTCACCCGACCGTTCCCAGGGTAAGTCCCCTTCGTGTCTAGGAATGGATCAAGTCTAAAGACTAGGACCTCTTGCTACTCTTCACGACATAATCCATTCTACTCTATCTAAGTGTGAATGATTATTGGAGTTTCAGGATACCAACCAATATGGATTCCTCACGTCCTTACACACACTAACAAATTCACCTGAATTTCCCTTGAAATTCTATTTCAACCACAACTCCTCATAATTTATATTCATCCAATTTCATCATGCAATACATCGATAATGACATTCCAACCATACAAGGTCTGATTTGCACAAAGCTACATTAAAACATACATTCTCACTGATGAAAACAGAAACTAAAGCACCCCTACTGCAGTGGCTCTCGCTCAAGCTAGACAATCTAGCATAGGCGAAAGGCCATCTCGCTCAGGCGAGCCAGTCTTGCCTAGGCGAGGCCCTAACAGTGGCAAAATAAGAAACCTAGGCTGGTTTGCTTAGACAAGAGTGTCTCTCGCTCAAGCGACCCCAACTCGCCTAGGCGAGACTTCGCCCAGGAACAGAGGTGGGTTTCCTGGTGTTTTTGTTCAGGCGAGAGTCACTCGCCTAGGCGAGGCCCTAACAGTGGCAAAATAAGAAACCTAGGCTGGTTTGCTTAGACAAGAGTGTCTCTTGCTCAAGCGACCCCAGCTCGCCTAGGCGAGACTTCGCCCAGGAACAGAGGTGGGTTTCCTGGTGTTTTTGTTCAGGCGAGAGTCACTCGCCTAGGCGAAAATACCAGATTACGAACCTGTTCCCACATGCAGTAGTCAAGTTTTCCTCATACACAATTCAATCACCCACCAATTCATGCAATTCAAACATCAATTCAACAGTTAAACATGCAATCCAAATTCATCAACAGATTTTCTATACAATTTGAGTGAAAGGGGTTAGCTTCTCTTACCTTCTAAATAATCACAAGCAAATTCAGCTCTCAATCGGAAGATGATTCGATTTCAACACCTAAGGAGTTGGAAAGGAAATTTCTAGACGTGTATGATTCCTAATTCAACCCAAAAGATTGAAGGACCCAAACTTCAGAAAATTTGAAAGTAAACTGAGAAATTGAAATCAACTTACGCGTAGGATGAAATGAACAGCTTGGGGAGGAGATTCTATGCTAGACTCAAGTTGGATTGATGTTACAGAAGAAAGAAAGTAAAATTCAGAAACTGAATTGGAGCCCAAACCCCTTTGTTTGTTAGAGAGAAGGAAGAGAAAATGGTGAGAAAGAGAGGTGCAAGGTGAATGGAGTGTTGTTTTTGTGTGAGTGTTAGAAGAGAGAGAGTACATAGAAAGGGAAAACAAAAAGGGGTTCTCACAATATATATATATATATATATATATATTATTTTTTTAATTTAATATTTTTTATTTTAATTTAAATTATTTTTTATTTTAATTTATTTATAAGTATTTTTATAACTATTTTATTTATATAATTAATATATGTATTATTTTCTGTTTTATTTGAATTTCTTTAATTCGATTTAAAATTTAAATTATTTTTTCTTTATTTTTTTCATATATATTTTTTATATTTTTAAATTTAATTTAATATAATTTGTTAAAAAATTAATAAAATTAAAAATTAAATATAATTTAAAAAATAAAACTTTAAATTAAAAAAAATGAATATATATGTATTTTTTTTTTCAAAAGTCGTATTTGGATATATATATTTTTTTATATTTAGTAGTCAAAATTTTTTATCGAAAGTTGACATTCAAAAATATCTTTATCGAAAATCAATATTCGAATGTATTTTGACGGTACGATATGTGTTACTGTAATTAAATAGTGAAAGGTTAATTTTAAAATTTGAAATTTTGCTGGAAGTACAATAGAAATCTTTGAAGTGCAGGAATAAATTCTCATTTTTTACCCATTTACTTCACCTTTTTCATGTCCTGTTTTTTTTTTCTATTTTTCTATATTTAAGTAGAAATTATAAATCAATTTTTTTTGTGTAATTCCTATATAAATTTTTGAAAACCGGAATCATATTAAAAATTATATCGGTTTGTAATTAAGGAGTGAAAATTGAAAATAAAACACAAATAGTGATCGAATCGTAATGCTTTTTGATGGACAGTACAAAAATTATTTAGGTATCCTCCAACAATAAACCAATACTTTCTTTTGATTCATAATCTATTCTGTTGTTGGTTTAGAGAATGCGTGTGCGATGTGTGTAAAGTAAATTATTTAAATATGACTTGTGAAAAAGAAACTTGCATGATTCTGTCTAAGAAACTATTATTTAGTCAAAAAAATTAAAATCAAGCGTATGTATAATAAATGACTTCATAAAAATTATGATTTAGAACCTATAATATAAAGTACTTTAATTAGTGAAAACAGCTTGTTTTATTGTAAAATTTTGTGAAATAATTTGATCAATTAAACAAGAGATCCATGTAAGTTGTAGAAGTATGGATTGAGCATAAAAGTGGCTACTAAAGTTGGCATAACAAAAACCATAAACCAAACTCCAGAAAGAAAAAAACAAACACGAAAAACAAAATTATGTGCGCTAAAGAGGTAACACAGTTGTTACAAAATAAAACAACAAAGTTCAAACAAATTATCGTGGACAATGTTTTTCCATCATTTAAATTCAATTCAATATACCATTAAAATAAGGAACTAATTCAGTTAACATTATCAGTTCCATTAAAAGAAATTAAAAAATCAGTTCACTCCTTTTTTTATTCATTAATAATAACAATGATAATATACAAAACAGAAAAAGAAAAAAAAACTTAATCACTACCTTTTAAGTTGGCTAGTTGCACCTTCCAACTCCATCTTCTGTACACAACACAAAACGCCAACAATTTTTTTTCTTCACTTTTGTACATTTTCATTTTCTTTTCTGAATTTTATTTAACCCAACCCATTCCAACGTTTTTTCTTCAGTCACCGGCAACCGGCTGCGACTCAGGTTGTTGTAGTGGTTGTTCCTCTTCGCTGTTATGAGACGTCGTCGCACCTCCGACCAACAAAGGCTTCAACTTTTCCTCCCACACGCTTTTAAAAGTCACGCCGTCGCCGCACCTTTTCCAGGCTTCAACAACCGTTAGCTCCGCCGTGAGCCGGTAAACCTCCACCTCAAACCCGAACCTTCCATTGAAATCTTCTAACTCCACCCCGCACTCCTTCTTCCACCGCACCGCCATATCCGCTGCCGCCCCCACCTCCTCCGCCATCTCCAGAACCTTCTCCGGCGACTCCCGCGTCACCAACCGGTCCCCCTCCACGGACTCCCCGAACAGCCCCGACAAATCCAAACCCGCAGAGAAACTTATTATGTCAAAAGCGTTCAAATTCATTATCCGCTCGTCTTTCGGCCCGTACCCGATACCCGACCCGGACATGAAATCCTCCTCGTGAAATTTGACCTCTTTGTACCCTTTTTTGAACCATGGGTCACGGAGCATGCCGTCCACCGTGATCCTCGTTTCCGGGTTGGTATCTAGCAGCTTCGACAAAAAGCGCCGGAGCTCCGGCGACATCCATCGCGGGCACCGGAACTCTCCTTTGTAAATCTTCTTATACATTACCATCAAGTTTGGATCGTTAAACGGTAAGTAACCCGCGGAGAGAACGAACAAAACGACACCGCATGACCAAATATCAATCTTGGCACCATCATAACCTGAAAAAAACAATGTCATTTTGAACAAACACTTTTAGAACTAAGAAAATAAACATAATAAACGAAGTGAAAAAGTACAAGTTTAAAATAATTCTGTGTAAATCAATGTTGCAAAATACTCCTGATATAATTTTGTTGATTTTTGTAAATAGAGAGAAGTGTGATCAACACAATTTTGTTGACTATTGTATATTTTTTTTCTATTTTATTATCATTATAAAAGACTTTAAAGATGAAATTGGCGTTGTAGTAGCAAGATTGGAACATCTGAAAGATTGCAAGAACACCACAAATTACGTAAAATTTTAAAAATCGTGGCCATTGCAATAAACCACAGCTGTGACTATAATTCAAAATGTTGGTAGAAAACGTTAAAAAACAACATTGTGAAAGTGGTTTTTGGTTAGTGAAAAATAAACCTTAATGAAGTGGTTAATTGCTTAAAACCTTAGTACAAATTGAAAAAAAAAATCTAGTCTGAAATTCATAGAAAAAAAAATATTTAACTAGAAAGTCGTTGATACAAATCTCACAAATAAATGTTGTATCAAATTTAGTGTCTAAGTGTTTTTAAACATTTCTTATCAATAATATAATATAATATATATGATATAGTTATTAAAACAAACTTAAAAACATTTATAATTCACAACACAAGATTAATAAAGTAAAAAAAATTGCTTTTCAAAACTACGCGGCGAAGAATCCAGATATCATCACAAAATCTTAATTTGTTTATTTTGAAGGAGTTGGTTATATAAATTTTTATGCTTGTAACCTTTTTTGCTTAAAATCTCGGGTGCCACGTAGGCAGGGGTTCCGCAAAGCGTGTGGAGCAACCCGTCGGGTCGGATCTGGTCCCTGACGGCACTCAACCCGAAATCGGTGACCCGTAAATCGCCGTTCTCGTCGAGGAGGAGGTTCTCCGGCTTGAGGTCGCGGTGGAAGACGCCGCGCGAGTGGCAGTAGCCGACGGCGGAGATGAGCTGGTGGAAGTACTTCCGGCTGAGATCCTCCGAGAAACGACCCTTCGAGATCTTCCCGAAGAGCTCTCCGCCGCGGATGAAGTCCATGATGAAGAAGATTTTGTTTTTGGTGGCGAGAACCTCGTGGAGACGCACGATGTTGGGGTGGTGGAGCTTGCTCATGATCGTGATTTCACGTTTCACGTTTCCGGCGAGGCCTGTTCCGTTTAGCTTCTTCTTGTTGATGATTTTCACGGCCACGCTCTGCCCCGTCTGCACGTTGCGCGCGTAATGCACCTTCGCGAAGGCGCCGCACCCGATAACGCGCCCGAGCTCGTACTTTCCGAACAAGGCAGTGTCCTCCATCGCCACCTGCTCGATCTCCGGCATAGTTGCGCCGGCGGTGCTGCACCAGAGATCGAACCCTAGCTCTGAATGACGGGAGGAACCAGTGGAAGCAAAATTGAAGGACGCGTTACCCGATTAGAGGGACGAATTGAAATGGGTCGATCGCAGAATTCGATTTTCGTGAGTATGCAAATGGGGCGTTTTTTGGGGGAAAATATGATAAGGATTTTCAGTTTTTTCATTATGGGTTGCGAAGGAGTTCCGAGAAGACAGAGGATTGTGAGGCGTGGTGGGACACACGTGCTTCTACACAGTGTAATGGGATTTTGACACGTGTCCCAAGCAGTGTCCAGCGGGTGTTATGTGCTTAGTATCGTCAGCCGTTGGATGTTGTTTGAGGTGGCTTTTGTGTTTTGAAAAATAAAAAAAAGGCATAAAACAATATGCTTTTTCTTACTTTTTCATCTTTTCAATTTAGAATTGACCATTGCGCTTCATTTTATTGTTGCATGTTGCAGTGATATAATAAGATTAATTTACATGTTAGAATTGACCATCTTAGTTTGCATGATTTTATAATACACATTATACTTCAAAGGAAAAAGTTATTTTTACGTTACTATTCTGATAGTAACTTTTTAATAAAATATTATTATTCAAATAAAGTATTAATATATAAGTGTAAAATGGGAGTATCGACATCAAACTATCACCGTCCTACTTCAAAATATATCAAAATAAATTTCAGTATGTGAGTTAGTTCATTATGAGTTTGAATTAAATTAAGTGAGAAAATTTTAATGTTTTTAAAAGTAGATTAAGCTAAACTCGACTTACTTAATTTACAGATGAATTAACCATTCAACCTATCAAAATTATTTTATAATTTTTTTTAACTTTTTGTTATAATTATTTATTACTCTTAATTATATAATCACAATTTGATATTTTTAAATATTATAATATCATTTAATAATATTTAAATAGTTTAAAAATTTAATTAATTTATTTGAAAAATTATATACGTTAATATTTTAATCTTTAATTATATTATCTTTATAGTAATATTTTGAGAATTAGGTGAATACTTTAATTCTAATATTATAAAAAGAAAAATAGGTCAATTCATTATTATTATAATACAATTATTATTATAATACAATAGATATATAAAATAAATTATAAAAAAATATTTACAAATGAATCAATCTACTAATTCATCAACATAGAACAAATCAAATAAACCGAAATAAACTAATTTTTTTTATTTGTAGTGACGAGCCAATCCGTACTCAATTTGATTCTCTATAAAAAGTAAAGAGAGTCAAATGGCAAATTGAGAAAGCTTTTTGGTTGAAAGATAATAATGTAGTATCAGTGATTGAAAAACATAGACGGCAGTGACTTTCACAATACATAATTTGGATTACTATGAATATAAGTTTTATTATTAAAAAATTTCGAAGCTATACAGTGATCTATCTTGAATTAAATCTTGAAGCTATACACACATTTTATTAAACTATTGACAAACTAATCAATTATGTTTCAAACGCGTTTGATCAATAATGCAATGAACAATGAAATTATTCAAAGCAACAACAGAGTCTTCAAATATGTTGTCCACAAACTGGGAAACACATTGCTTTAAACCTAATAACATGGTTTTCGTACACTTCATAATTTGGATTATTATAATCTCTACTTTTCTCATAATACTTGTTTTGATTTCTGCAATCTTCATCAATGTATATGTTTTTCGATTTTCGTATATTCTGTTTTTACCTTTTGACAAAATGTACATATTTTAATATTAATTTATAGATAAAATTAATTCAAATATGATTTTTTTATTTCGTTAATAATTTAAATTAATTTTTTTTATATTTTTGTTTTAAAAGTGATTATATATGTAATATATAACGTCCCAATTTAATAGAATAATTTTAAAGAATAGTACGTCACATGTTCATGGGATAAAATAGAGCAATAAACAGAAAGTATATAAGGATCAACCTATCCATAATATACCGAAAGAAATATCCAAATGCACAACATAATGCCTTGAACATAAACTAAACATGTAACAGTTAACAAAAGGTTGTTCACAGAACAATAAAATTAAGATAATAGTTCATACGAAGAAAGACTCAACAACGAGCAACAAGGAATCCAGGAAGCCAAGCTATACAACAACTTCCCCGCCAACTTCATGATCGTCAAAAGTCTCCGCATTTGCTCACACCAAGGATTTGGTGATCATCGCAAAAAGAAAACCAAATAAAAACACAGACACAGAGAGAAAAGGGTAAGGTAAAGATAAAATAAATTTCACCACATAAGTATATAAGCAGATTTTTAAATGGCCATTTCAGTCAGCACACAAGACATGTGAAGTCAAACAATGCAAGACCCTCAAACTCAATTATCCAGATTATGCACTTGATATAGAATTTTAAAGGAAGTATGCATGGTTTCTAAACTCTGTAGAGTCTAGACATAAGGGGTTATCAACCAACCACACACAAGGTTAATCCCATTTTGTCTTAGGCTCAAACACCTCCCAAGACTAGAACCTTCTACCACTCTCACCACATAAATCTTTCTACTCCATATGAGTGTAAACGATTATCAGAGTTCAGAATACCTTCCTTTATCTAGACATCTCCTATATCAAGACATACACTAACTACACTACCATGAAATATTGCCAAGAGTTTCATGAAATTACGTCTAACTCATACCACATCCATGTTTCTCACACCAGAACCACATGTTATCTTGAAACATCATAATTCCATGCAATACTCAACCAACCAACCAAATCATGTTTCATTTCATGCCAAACACAATATATAACAGTCTCATTTCATCGCCTTAAACATATGCAACATCATACTTCATGCTTTAAAAAGGGTAAATCAATCCATCATGGAATCATACAAGCATTCAAACAACTTTGTTGTCAATCTTGCTCAAGCTAAAGAGCTCTCGCTTAGGCAACAGGAGCCTCTTGCTTAAGCTAAAAGCTCTCGTATGGGCAAGATTGCAAACATGGAACACTGTGAAGTTTCGCGAGTTCTCGCTTAAGCAAGACTTTCTGGGCGAGATTTATCTTCGCTCAAAACTGAGGCACATCGCTTAGACTCAAGCAGAAACCTGGGGAGTTTTCTGCTATTCTCGCTTAGGCGAGGGTTGCTCGCTTGGGCGAGAACAACATGTTCCTTCCTTGCTCACTCGTGCAACATCAGACATTAACAAAACCAAACAACATTTCAACATTTTCAGGCAACCACAATAACAAGCAAGCATGAAACATAACTAAAAATAGGCAAATACTTAAAAACGTGAAAAATCATAGCTTCTCTTACCTGGATAAATGTTAGCCAAACAAAACAAGCACCCAAAGAATAGCACCACGGTACAATTTCAGCTTACGAAGCTGGCACAACAGAACAAGGAAGACAAAATGAGACCCTAGCAGAGATTACAATGGAACCAAAGCTCAAACACACTAAAAGACTGATGTTTGAGTCTTACTTATGCGAAGGAATAGGATTTGGTTGACTTAAGGGAGGATTTTGCTGTGTCCTAATAGAGTTTTTTGTTTTCAGACCGTGAGAAAGGAGTGAGTTATGGCCAAAAGAGGGAACAAAATAAGAGTAAGGGAGCAGCGGGATGGGAGGTCTTAGAAAACAAAGTGGGTTGCCCTTAGGTCTTTTTACCCAAGCTAACCCAACTTTTTAACACAAAAAAAAGGGTCTTTAACCCTAAAAAAATTTCATTAACAACTAATTTTAATAATCAAATCTTGGTAGTTAAATTTTAGAAATCGCGATTAATTATAACTTTTTATTCATAATAGTAACTAATTAGTAATCAATAATTTTTTATTTTGTAAATTAATATTTTAATTTGTCACTAGTGATTAATAATATTTAGTCATTTAAATTAGTTGTTAATGAGATATTTTTTGGTTAATCTATGAAACTTTTATGAAGATTGTTATTATTTGATTGTTGTTCTTTTAAAACTATCCATTTTAATTTCTAATTTGATTTGACTTTGCTTATGTGTCACTTGCATACATAGCTAGTGACAGTTATTTTTAAAATACTTTTCGGAACGAAAGAAATGGTATTAAATTATTTTAGACTTAAATTTTTATTGAACGTGGTAGGAACAAATTTATTTTTTTTTGTTGCTAAAATCATTATTGTGTAAGTTGGGCTATACAGTTTGAAGGAAAGGTAGATGCATGAATACGCGGTGCTTGCTAATAATTGGCAGACAAGCATGAAGCAGCAAAGTGTATGCAAATGCAATCGGCGTAAATCAAGCAAATCAATACAGCTACTCGTTAATAATGTCAATTCATTAGAGAACATGCATGCATCGATAAATTTTTTTATTAAAAGGTGGATTTAGTTTTTTAATAATAAATTAAATATGTAATTTAATTCTAAATAGTTATATAAATTTGTGTTGTATAACAGATTTGGTTCAAGATTTATAAATTTATTATATATAAGTGGATATAAATATTATTTTATATGTTAATTTTTATAAAATAAATTAGATTTAAAAATCCTTTTAATATAATATCAGAGTTATCTTTTTACCGTAGAGTTGGAGATGGAAAAGGAGAACTTATTTACTATATATATAATTTCAAATATATAATTCATCTTTGAGTTATAACATGAAATGAAAAGTGGTTTATGAAAAAAAAATTTTTTTTTAAGAGTTGTTCGAATATTGAATAGAAGTTTATATAGAAAAGACTATAGTAAAAATTACAAAATATACGAAAGAAATAAATATGAGTGATGAAAGTTTATTTCTTTTCTATAGAGAACTCTATTGGAAATAGTCTAAGTATGAGTCAAAAGTTTCATAGAATAAAATAGACAAAGTTAAACTCTATATAAAAATATAATAAATATTCATAACACCATTGTCTTAAGATTTTGGAGTAAAAGTGGTGTCAAATATCTTATATGAAATATAACCCAATAAACTCTTATATAGACTTTTGAGTTCGTTCCCTTAAGGTTTTGGAATAGAATGGTGTGAAATGTCTTATATAAAATATAATCCAATAAACTCTTATATAGACTTTTGAATTTTAGGAATAAAGATAAATATAAAAAAGATTATAATTAACATGATATATTGAATTAACATAAAATATATACTAATAAAAAAATATAATTAATTAAATTAATTAAGATTGGTTAGTAATAAATATTGATTTAATTAAATTTTAATTACTTTGTAAATTTGTTTATTTTAAATTTTATTCTTATTAAAAATTGATCTTCTATTAATTGTTCAAAATATTTTTATTTCTTATATAAATATTTTATTTTATATTTTTTATATAAATAATGCAGTTATTTATCTAAAATATTGAGTACACAAACTTTTACTAAAAGGAGAAATATTTTCTTAAATCAAATATAAATTAAGACATGATGTGATGAGCAAATCAAATAAAATTCTCACACTGTATCTTGACATTGATGTATAATTTTAATGAATACACATTGAGTTATGGAATTAGAATTTTGTAGACCTAAATGATGAAAATGAGTCAAGTATATTTTTTTTATAAGAGAACATATTTAATATAATTATTGGAAAAACATTTATTTATTTATCATTATTTGGAGATTATTTAGAATGATAAGGTGACTTAATAGATAGAAGAAAAAAAAAGAGAAAGATTATAAATTCGATCCTTTCTATTAACAATTACCGATAAAAAATAAAATTGCTCACTACTTTTAAAAAAAAAATAGTTTGATTTTGAACTCATTGATGGACCAACATAACCCACGCGTAGGGCTGAAATTGTTGAACTAAGTAAACATATAATTAATGTAATTTAAATTAATTTCCACATCATTTTCCCTTTTCACTTTGTTATCATTGCAAAGAGCTATTTGTATCCCGTAACATGTTGAATGGATTACGGATAATGTTTTGTAGCAATAATTTAAGTGTTGTCTAACAATCAACTCCTGAAGCAATAATTAAGGTCCACTAGTATAAACCCTAACCTAGAATTAATGCACCTCAAATTAACGTTATCTTCAGAGACGTACACGAATGAAAATATAGTTATAGTGATAGATACGTGATACTGAGTTAAAGTGACGAATCCTTCAAGCAATTAGTGATGCCACAATTGAAAGGAGAATTTACACATGTAACTCAAAAAAGTGAAAGACCGACACAAACACTGTTTCCTTTGTACACTTGTATTTGTCTTAATCCAAAACAATGTCTTTGTCAAATGAAGAAGACTCAACCCAGAAGCAACCATGACCATGATGATCATGGCCATGTTGTTTTTCATAGAACAAGGGAAAATTGTATCTGTGCATGGTTTTTTATTATATCTAACACAATATTATAAATTGTAATAGTAATATTTTTTATACATGATAATTATTTTGCGTATGATATTAGATAATTATTTTACGAATCTAACACAATCTTATAAATTGTAATAGTAATATTTATTTATAAATGATAATTATTTTGCGTATAATATTAGATAATTATTTTTGCATAAAATATTAGATATTTCTAAGTAATATATCAAGAGTCTTACTTTTTAATGATAAATAGTCTAAATAACCTCGTATTAATATGAATTTTCATATTTCAGTTATCTCGTCATTAAAGTACATATATCATTTGTCATTATTATAATTCTTTTATTAAAATAAAAAAGAAAGAAAATGAAAAATAAAGCAAGCGACAAACCAAACTCATGATAAAAAAAATATATTTATAAAAAAAAAAATACACGAAGGTAAAATATTAACCTATATATACTATGCTTTATAAATAAAATCTAAATTATAGCTAAATTATGAGTATAATGATTTCTCTCACGTAAAATATGAGAAACTTGGAACTCATATACTCACAAAAATACTAATGAGTTGATCCGATAACTACTTGTTGAACCAAACTAAATAGAATTAAATATTCACCCTAATTAGTACATGAAATTTGTTATAGTATGTTCGTAAATGAAACCACAATTTTTTTATGAGCGTAAATGAAATCATATCTTCTCTAGTTTGAATATTGAAAACTTTTAGTTGAAAAAAAACAAAAAAAAAATCACCATTACGCTTCACTAGAACGGGAAAGGAGTTTGACACTGATTATTTTTGGGGTTCTACTTTGGTTCCAAACGAAGCATATTAAGGCAAGGTAAAAAGTAGAGACTTTAGGCTTTGATTTTTAACCGAAGCATATTCTTTCATGGATAGGCTTCACTTCTGAAAGTAACCCAAGCCTATATGTGACGTAAAAAAAATGAATTATTTAAATGCAGAAAGGGAAGCATGCTTCGAACAATGGAATGCGAAAATGGGAGGCTACACATGTACGGGGTGGGCAACACAATAAGCAATGCCTAAACAATGGAAGGAGAAGGCATGGGCAATGGACCAAGGTGTCAGCAATGGAGCAAGGTACGACCTTGACGAACCTACAATGATGACCAAAACGTGTCACTGTGTATCTGCTCATTGCAAATAAACATTAATCAAACTAAAACAAATGCAAGAAAGAGGAAAACGAAGCCCCAAGCAACAAGAAATGATTCGCAGTGACCAAGAATAGAAATGGATAGGAGAGGAGAACAAGATGCTTTGTGAGAGAGGAGACGAGAACAAAATGCTTCGCAACGACCAACAATGACAGTGGAGAAGGGTTGCGTGGAGGAAACCAACAATGACCTATTCAGTTGCAACAAAGAAAGGAGAGTGTGGGCTCTCACAAGTGTAAAGGAGATATAGAGGGGTTCTATAGCGACACAATGCTGTGGGAGGAAAGTAACTTTTAAAAATTCAACCTCGAGTAAAAAATATATTGTCTTTGTAAAATTGAAGCCTATTTTCTAACTGGCTAAGAAAAGGTTTTAGTTCTTTATAGAATTGAAATTTATAATTGTTCAAATATTTTAAAAAATGTCACAATGTCATTATATGCTTCGATTCTTTAAAGAACATTAGCCTATACCAATATACACTTATGTTACTTTAGAACCGTAACCTATAATTGTGCAAATAATTTCTAAAATACTGTAACATTTTAAAAAACTTCGTTTTTAATAAAAGTGAAAATTATTAAACAAAATTAAATGATCTTTTTTACACCAGTGCTTCTCAGATTTATTTCCAAGAAAATACGATAAAAATTCACAGTTTTAGTATACTGATTTCATTAAAATTGTTTTCTTAACTCAATCAATTGATTAAATAATTAAACATGGACTTTGATAATTAGTATATATATTATATTTATTATTGGGAAAATTAATAATGCAATTAATTTTGAAGAACTTTTTTTATTGTTTCATAAATTTTTAAATTTCTTAGCGGTAATCAATGTTAACATATTAATTTTATTTTTCTATTTAACAAATAGATAGGACAATTATTAAAAAGCAAACATATAGTCAATTACTTTAACTTTTTCTAGAATTCAAATAAATCGATGCAATTAAAATTTTTATACTAAGATTATCTCTTCTTTATTGGATAGAAAACAAAATATTTCAATACTTACTTATTGTAATAAGTTTACTGTTTATTCAAAATAAAAAAAAATATGCTCCAAATAATAAAGTAATGAGAAAATATTATGAAAAGTTAAGTAGTGGAATTGCAGATTCACAAAGTTAATTACTTATTTTTAAGCTGTTTTTTCTTTGTGTAAGGGTATTTATATTTACATGACGTTTTAAGTCTAAAAAAATTATTATTTAAAATAATGTTTATTATTAACAAAAAGTTATAATTAATTTATGGGTTAAATATGTTTTTGGTCCCTTAAATTTTATTGAAAATTGAAATTAGTCACTCTTTGAAACTTTGGACCAATTTAGTCTTCCATCTTTAAAAATTGGGTAAATTTAGTCTTTTTAACAAAATTTTGTTAAGTTAATTTGACATTTTATTTGCGTTTTTCAGCTAACATGAAAGCAAAAATAAGTCAAATAATGTAAACAACTTAAATATTATCATGAAAAAAGTGTTTGAAACGTCAAATAAACTTAAAACAATATGGTTAAAAGAACTATATACATACATTTCTAGAATTGGAGGACTAAATTGGCCTAAAGTTTTAAAGAGAAACTAATTCTAATTTTCACTAAAAGTTAAAAAACCAAAAACATATTTAACCCTTAATTTATTAATCAAAATCTAAATTATTATGATTTTTTAGTAAATAGATGATTAAAAAGGAAAAATATAGTAATATTTTCTCGTACACTTCTAGAACTACAAAAATAAAGTATTTAACAACTACTATTTGTTGATACGAAAGAAATTTCTTGATTGTTTTTTCTTGAGGTATATACCTTTTAAACAAATTTCTAGAACTTGTAGAACTACATATAAAGACGTACAAATCTTGAAGAATCTGCAAAGAGGCAACGTTATCTACCACAGATGAACTAACATTAGATTTGGAAAATATTAAATGAAATTTTGGCCACCCCTTTATCCATCTACCTCTTCAACATAACAGGGAACCATCAAATGGAGCAAAAATCCAAATGGCTCAGCCAAATGCCGCTCGCGCAGGAGAAGACAATCGTAGAATACATGTACATATACGACCGATGCTAATGTCACGTGGTGAAAGTGTTAATTAAGTATTTTGTATTCGATTTACTTTTTATATTTATTTTTTAATTCAATTGAGTTCTAATTTTATTTAAAATTGTACAATATTATATTTTATAAAATATAAGATTTTCAATTTGTGCAAGTCAATCACTAACTTTAAAATTAGTTGAATTAAGTTTATTTATCAATAAAAATAAATAAATTACAAAACTTATTCTATTATATGAAAAATTGGTAAAAAATATTATTTATTTTGTAAAATTGTAAGTATAAATGTAAAGCTTTGATTGTAATTTTTAAATTTTAATGTTTAAAATAATTAAAAAAATGTATTTTCCTTTTGTTAACTTGTTTATAAATTTAATAACTTCTCCAACATTACTAAAAATAGTTAATATTCACGTCAAATTTAAACTAAATTATTAATATATTTTACTTAATTTTATAAATTTGTAATTTATTTATTTTTGTTAGGTAAATAATTCATTTCAACTAAATTTTAAATTAAGTGTTTGATTGAGTTAAACAAATTGAACAACTCCTATATTTTGGATAGAACATAGTTTGATTACTAAATTTTGACAATTTTATCTTATAATATGAAAAAACGAAAAATTATTTAAAAATGATACATAAAATTATAAGAGAAAATTATTAAAATTTAGTAGTCAAAAAATCATTTTTCTTTTACATAAAGATAACATTGCTTTTTAACATTTACACATGACTTTAATGTAACACGAGACTAACACCGACCTGGCCAAAAATTTAAAAGAAATCCAAAATGTCAAAATTCAAAAATACAACAAGGAGAATTATCTTCCGACAAAATATTTTTTGACAAATTTTACAAAGTTTAAAATTTCTAAAAATAGAATTAAAGTAGATTAGCTTTTTATTTTTTAACCAAAATAAAATAATAAAATAATATTTTTTTAATTAAATAGGAAAGTTTGTCTACGTAAAAAAAAAAAAAACACGCTTTGTTATCCTATCATAGCTCATACAACAAAGTGACATGCGAACTCTTTGGACACTTTCAGACAACAACGTCAATCTAACAAAATAGAACTAAACGAATTAACAACCAAATTAGTAATTAATTTCTTTTATATGCTATGCCTTAGATTATAAAGTCAATAGAACCTGCACAGAATTACATAAACATCATGTATCAGGTACTGAGATATACAAGGCACTAAAGTAAACAGTTAATGAAAGAGCGAAAAGAAAGTAATTAAATTTTGAGAACAAAGCTAATAGTCGATATTATGCATGATAATTCATGAACATGAACTATTATTTTTATTTTTTTATCAACGTACAGTTCCCTACTCTCGCTAAAATCATGGAAAATTCAAGGCATGTTCAACTTGTTACCACACTTGCACCTCCACGCTTCCGGGTAGTACTCCGCAGTCACCGGAGTGCCCGGCGGCACCGTCACATGCACCGGTCTGCAGGGTGTACAGCTGCCACACTTGGAGGTGCAGAGGGGTGGTGATGACCCAGGTCCAACCAGAAACCTCCTTGACCAATCCGAGGAAACCTCTGCTTTGCCTTCAAACACCATGCCATGTCCAACTCTCCCCTGGTCAAAAAAACATAGTTACACAGTAATTACTTGGTGTTCAAATTGCAACAAATAGGAACACAAACACCATGACCATACAAACAGAAATTTGAGTGTAACATGTTTTGTCTAATCTCTGGTAAACGTGGGAAGTGGGACCAGAAGGATGCATGATCCTTATTAGCATGCATCAATACTGAATAGTCAGTGATCAATTCAGTGCACTGTGGACCCAATAAGGAAGCACATGGTCCACTGACCCCTTGTGTTACTCCATCACAGTTGACTCATGTATCTGACGGCTCACATTTTGCAAAGCTTCTTGCACCCTGCAACTATTTTTTGGCGCATTAATTGCTTGTTCTGTGTTTGGGAGGGTAAAATGTTGGACACTTCAGAAAATGCTGTCAAGTTTTCAATAAAACTATTCTAACTTAATCATGGGTTATAAGTGAACTTTAGACCTAACTCAATTTCACATAATCGATTTATAAGTTGAGGATTGTATCTACTTATATATTGTGAATTGACCTTATCTTCGGTCGATGTAAGGCTTCCAACAATCACCATTAAGAAGTAATTCCTAGAAAAAAAGGAACATAACTTCTGTTTAACGTTAGTACCTGATGATCTTCTGCATGAGTTTTGGGCAACATGGGGCACTTGGTTGCATCTGCATTGGAGAAGGGATAGAAGTTGAAGTGAGTTTAGTTTGATTTGATGAGGAAAAGTAGAGAGTAAAGAAAGTGATGGAAAAGTATACCTAAACATGCAATGGTAGTGGCATTAGTGGTGGTGGTGGTGGTGAAGAGGAGTGACAGCATGAAGAAAAAGAAGTTTGTTTTGTTTATCAAGTTGTTGTTGGCATGTGATATCTTCTTCTCCATTACAACAAGAAGAAAGACCTTGAGAAAGGAAGTAGATCAACAAGGAGAGGTTGCAAAATATGACTCACACTCTCTCTCTCACCTTTAAACAATCTCTCTCCACAGTTGTAGGGTTTACAGCACCAGAGACTTTTACGTACCATGCAAATGTGAAGCTCTAAACAAACACCGAAGTACCTAACACTTTAAACCATTTGTCTGATTTGTCTAGGGCTTAAAAAGCACATATACCATATATGACATGATGTAATCTAACACAACACCAATGTAAAGACAAGACTGTTAAACTAAAGTTTAAGGTAAGTTATTCTGTGTTAAAAATTATGATTAAAAGGGTAGTTAAACATTATGCAGTGAATTTGAAGTAAAAGATATAAGATTGAAGAAAGAATAGTGAAAAAATGTGTTGGAGACAAGTCAATTACTGAATTAGGGTGATATATTGGTACAATGTTGAAGTGTAGACATCAGACGTACATTTTTGTTCTCAGTCTCTCACTTGACACATATTTTGTGATAAAGAGAGAGAGAGAAGTGGAAGATGAAAAAAAGTGGAACGATCGAATGTGACAAGGGTTGTGCAATGAGGTGGTGTGGGTTGTGACAGAGGTGTTTGCGTTACACAAGACATGACAGATTAAAAGCAAACTAGTAACAAAACATCCCAATCTATGCCAATCATAGCTTCATAGGCTATATACCATGTTTGGAAAACCAGACACTCAAATTTTGTACCAAACATTAACTAACATTCACACACCCTCATCTTATAATTAAGTAAATGGTCTAAAGTTTGAATCTTGTGATCATACCATTTGGATTTCAGATAAACATGATAAAAAGTATTATTTATCTTAAAAAAGAAGTTAATTGTTTTTTTAATAATGATTAATTTGCATTTTGATATAATAAAAAAATATTACTACTCTGGAACTTTTCATGTTTTATGAATTTGAAAATTTGTAGAAGGATTTTACAAATATTAAAAAAGTTGTAGGAATGTATTTACATGTTGTAGGAAACTGAATATGTAAGATTGTGAAGTTAACTTTAAATTCTTAAACACTTGTATCAATCTTATTATTAGAGTAAAATGAAAATGTATTCACTTGCTTTTTTTTAATTACAAATATGTCCTTTGTATAAGGAAACATAAATATCAAGATTCAAGAAATTAAAGTGATATTTTTATAATTAAAAATTTAAACATATTTTTATTTTTTGTGGACTAGATTATCTACTTTCCTTTAATGTATTAGGTTATATATATATATATATATATATATATATATATATATATATATATATATATTTATAAAAGGCCTTCATGAATAGAGAAGAAGCCCAGTTGGAGATTTTTGTAACAGGATTGTGTTGCATTTTTTTTGTGTGTGTGTTGTTCCTGATTGTTATTCCAACACACAGAAATGGAGAACCATTATTCTTCTGCAGCTTTCTGCTCTCACCGCAACAATCCTTTTCCTCACTTTTTTTTTTATTCGAATAATGGTATTTTAATTATTAAATTTTGACAACTTTTTTTAAATATGAGGTTGTATCTTCTAAATAAGTTTAAAATATTAAAAATAAAAAATAAAAAAATAAAAAATAAAAAACCATTTAAAAAATAACATCTAAAATTGTAAGAAAAAATTATCAAAATTTAGTAATTAAAAAAAAATTTTCCTTTTTCCCCTTTGTCTTTTCCTTGTGTAAGAACTATTTAACAACTCCATTTTTGAAATATTTGAAAAAATATAATCGTAATGAAATGTTTTTATGTAAACCAATTGTAATTTTGGTTTTGTATTTTTTTTCTGTAATTTAGTTTTAAGTTTAAAATGTAATCATAGTTTTGTTTCAATTTTTAATTTTACACACGTTTTGTTCAATTTATTTTATTTTAGTCTAGTTGAACCCTAAAATGAACATATTTGTTTAAAGTATCATCCATAAATAAATAAATTAAATATATAAATAAAAAATAAACATGTGTAAAGTCGAAAATTTGATTAAAATTATTTATCATTTTCCTAATTTTGAAAGCTAAAATTGAAAAAAAAAACTTAAACCATGGTTCACAAAATTACAATTTGACTCATATTTTTACTTTAAAATTAAATGAATTGTTGGTGTTAATATTCATTATATATTCAGTTGAAATTGATAATATATCTGCCAGTGATTGACTTAGTTTTATAAATTGTTTCAAGGGAATTCTTATTTGAACTAGACTGTGATTTTAAGTCCATTATAATAACTTTATACAATTTGAGAATTCAGACACATAATGTATCTAACCAAGGTCCATGAACAAACTTTAAAATTAACAGTAAGTTTGACCATAGCCAAAGGTAGAGAGGCCAATGAAGTCTGAGAAGTTCATGTTTGTTCTCCTTGTGAAGCATATACCTGGTTCTACTACACTGTCTTTCAAAGATCACAGGTAGTGTTCTCCAACTTTTGAAATCTATAAATCTTTGAAAACAAGGATTTTCTGTGTTTTTTTTTTTAGCTTTTGCTAACAATTAGCATAACACATTCACTTTGTCAACTCTACTGACAATATGCCATGCAAAAGCTGCAGTATATAATTCAATATCTATGCCCTAATCACAGCACAGATCCAAATATGAAAATCTAATATAACTCAAAACAATGTATAGTTTTTGTGTATCACAGCTTACACACGATACTAAAGTTACCCTAAAGTTGAAAATGACTACATCAACAAGAGTTATATTATTTTAACATATAACATGTATTGTACAACACTTTTTTACATTACACTTCTCTCTCTTCTCTTATACTTTCTGTCTTTTTGGTTAACGAAATTGAGAGTGCTTTAGGTTCACGTTATCATATACATCAAACATTATAGGTAGCTCCATGATTCTGACAAAGCTCTTACGAAGCAGTTTTTTTCATGTCAGGTTGACAGTGTACCAAAGGCTTAGGGCCATGGAAATGACTATAGAGACAAAGAAGCAAAGGAGGTAAATCTAGAACATGACCCGCATGTTATGGTCTTGAATGGACACAAGCACAATAATACATACTGCAGGCTTTATATGTGTAAGTTGTTTTGTTATTGTGTGTGCACTGTTGTGCACGATGGAATTTGAATTTGGTAAGAACTTGAAGAAGAGATTAAGGAATCACGGATTTGGTGAAAAGGAAAGACACCATTGTTCACACGCTCTTGTTTTGATGCAACCTTCCTCAGTGTCTGTCATAATATGCAAGATATGATGTCTCCAGCAGCTTCCTTGGAATCACATAGTTTGCATGGAAATGCGAGGTGAGTGATTCTTGCTTGTCCCACCACACGATGGTGGAAATGTGATGGTGACATGTGCAGGCAACTGTGTCCTGATAAGGTTCTCATTCTCTCAATTATTCAGCTTGGAATAAATGCTGCCTGACACTTTTTATTCTTTCTTTGTTTTTTCCCTTACCCTTTTTCCTTAACTCATTTGAACTTGGTGGATATGGATATATCTTTCGCCGATCTCTTTCTTTATCGTGTGCTATGGTTTTCCACATTGCAGGAAAAGTATAATCCGCAAGACAGTGATGGATTGTTGTGCTTTATACAGAAGTTCACGTGTAATAATATATAACTGTGTTGCTTCAGGTTATTTCATCGAACACCATTAACTCAAATATTATTTGATGCTTACTTACATTAGTTGATGGAAATGGTTATGATCTTAAAATGTGGCATCTTGTTCTGGTTGGAACAGTGCACTTGCATGGGGATTCATCACTAAACATTGAAAGGTGTTGTTTAGTGCAATTCTTAGGTAGGAGGTATAAGGTAATAACAAAGTTCCTTAAATCATTCAAATAATACATTACATATAAATGTCAGCAAAAAGTTATGTTGGACACTGTTGAATTGCTATCACTAATTAATTAAGGTTGTCTTGTCTTTGTTTTGTTGGCTGGCTACAATTTGCATTCCTCTATTATCTTTTGCAGCCATTGTAACTAAACTCTGTTTTTGTTGTTACATAACATGGCGAATAACTTCCCTCTGCATTTTCCTTAATCAAACTATACAACAAAAGGAGAAATAGTGAAAAAACAAGTTTAAGCAAAAATTTGTACTTTGCAAAGCATTTTTCATACAATAACTTTTGCATGGTTGCAAAGGACACACTGTCAATGGAAATTAATTGTAACTACTAAAATTTTTTATATTACATTAAATTTTGCTTACAAAAGATTAAAAAATATATTTTTTGTAATTTTTCTAAAAATTTTAATTAATTTATGAATAATTTTTTTTTACAAAAAAATTTGTAAAGTATTTTTTATAATTTTTGTGAAAAATATTTTAAAATAATTTCTTATACATATTTTTCATAATAAAATTTGTAGATATTTCCAAAAAACATTCTTTAAAATAAAATTAGCAACAAGATATGAAGTTTTTTAGTAATGAGATGTAAATTTGCTGTCCTAATCATTCATTATACATGAATTTAGTTAAAAAAAAAAAAAAAAATCTTTTATTTCCTACATCCCACACTTTCTTCGTACAGTCTCAAATTATCAAAATGACCATTTTACACTTCATAAAAGTGACTGTTGAAATATATGTTCCGGAAACATTTCAGAAAAAATTTTCTAGAATAAAATTTAGTTTTAGGAATAAAATTTTCAAAATGTGTGAAATGTATTTGGGAACAAGCTTTCTCCAATAGAATTTCTGAAATAAATTTTCCAGAGAAGATAATGCCTTCTGTAATGAGTTTTCTGAAACACCTCTGAAAGAAGCTGTCTGAAATACATGAAATGCATTTCAGAAAGAGTTTCTGGGATGAGTTCTTCTCTGCATTTTCTTTCTTTTTCTCCTTGCAACGTTCTTCCTCTCTTCTTCTTTGTCTACAACATTGGTGCAACAACAACAACAATTACAATGAAAGTGCAATTAATAATTATGGGGTGGAGAAAGCAATAGCCTCTAAAGAAACTCTTCTACCCAATAGAAGGTTTCCCAATAAATGTTCTGGGCTTTTGCTATTTGCAAAATTCCTTCCTTTTTCTTCCTCTGTATGTGGAATTGCCTCATAATTCTTAATTCGTCCCTCTTTTTAAAATGTTCACATTTTTTTTTCTCATTTTCACTGTTCCCTTTCAAATAGAGATGAATGACCACGATTCCAACCTTATCAACATTAAACTTGTATTAACCAATCAACGCATCTCCTAAACTTTTTTATCTTTTCCAAAAAAATTAACAAGATATAATCATAAGAAAATTTTTGAAAAATATTTTTTTAAAATAATTCCGAAAAGTACTTTCTGAAATTACTCCGCAAGAATTATTTAAAAATTATTTTTCAAAATTCTACCGAAGAGTACTTTCAAAATGTTTTTGGAAGATAAATTTTGGAATGAGAACACGGAATCAAGAATTTGGTGACGTATTTTATTTGAAAAAAAAAATAATAGATTGAGACAAAATTAAGGCAAAATTTACATATTGAAAAAAATATAGAAAACTATTAGATAGGATTGATAGTTCTACCAGAATAAGTTGTGAGGAATAGGGTTTGTAGTTTATAGATAAATGGATATATATGGTAATAAAAGTTAAAATGAGGAAAAGGTTGCATATATTAGAAATTCAGGGGCGTTCAAATAGAAAAAACTTAGTTTGTCATATCTCGGGTGTTTCAGGCCTACGAAAATGCCCCTATATACGGCCCAATATCTACTTTTGGCAATAAATTGAACTAAGGAAATATCTTTTTACATCTCATATAATTTTTTTCTCCATCCCAATAGTTTTCTTTTGTACACAAGTCTCTACTTTGACTTTCCTGTTTATGAAAAGAAATAGTTTTGTGCACTTGAGAAATGATTTTATTTTTCACGAAAAAGGTTTTTAACTTACAATTAAGAAAGTCACTTTTTCATTAAAATAACTTTCAGATATTATTATTCAGAAGATTTTTTTTTTTGGAGTTACACAATTTATAATTTATTTTCTACGTAAAAAAAAATTAATCATGAAATTTAAAAATTACTTATAAATTTCATAATTCATCTGTTATTGGTTGAAAACTGGAAGAACTTCCATGAAAATACATTAAAATATATTTCTCTTTTAAGCGGAGAAATTACGAGAGATAGGACCAAAAGAATATACGGAAGGTAAAAAAAAAGGTTTAATAACATGATATATCAAAGATTAAAAGTATATTTTTGTCTTTTAGACATTTTCATGCAAGAAGAAATATCCTTAAACTAAATAATAAGGTGATTAGATTTTTAGGAATGAAAAAGAAAATTGTATTTGGGATATAAAATATGTGGTAAATATTAAATAAATATATTTAATTATTCGTTTGTTAATAAGATCAATACGTTTAAGTATTTTATTTTAAAATTAATTAATAAATAAAACCATTTGGGAAAATAATATTTTTTTAAAATTTAACTTTATATAGTTATATATTTTTATTTAGATTTGTGAAATTGAAATTATTTTTAAATTTTTTTTAAAAAAAATTATATTTTAGTGTAATTCATTTAAATTAGCTGTCTAGAATAATTAATTTTATTTGTATTAATATTTTAACGAATAATTTGATTTGAGTTGTATTTTAAAATTATTATTTTTATCTAAATTTATATTTACAAAAATAAATGATTTTATTTTAATTTTTTAATAAAATAAAATCTAAAAAAAATCTAAAAACATTCTTGCAAATATAAAAAAAAATTATAAATATTTTTTCGGACATCCAAAACAGAAGTTCTGTGCTTTGAAATCCATTGTGGTGTTACCCTCTGAAGTTCACCATCTCCATCACTTTCACAAGCCAATTTGCATCGATGCTTCTCCGAGTGAAAACAGAAATGTTGCAAATAAGGTTACAGGAGAGGGTTCTTGTGCTGGTGTGGAGATCAAGAAGATATTTGACACTGTTTCGGCTCTGAAATTTTCTTATCTTCAGCTTCAGCAAGCGAAGGAGTAGATGCAGAACTTGAGAAGCTTTTCAAGTTCAAGCATGCATACAAGGAATACCATGTTCTCAGGCATTAGGTGGAAAGCGAAAGAGGTGTTGGGCCTTAAGAGTGGTTGGTGAAACTTGAAACCAGAGTGTTGGTGTAACTCAAACCTTTTGAACATTTTTAATGTACTCCTTACTTTTTTTTTTTTTTTTTAAAAATCCTTCTGATTACTAAATTTTGATAACTTTCTCTTACAATTTTAGTTGTTATTTTCTAAATGGTTTTTTATTTTTTATTTTTTTTCTTATCCTCAATATTTAAAAATCACTTAGAAGATAACACATTATGTTATAAGAGAAAATTATCAAAATTTAATAGTCAAAATTTCATTATTTTTTTTAAGAGAAAAAAATTAGATTCCTATGCTTCAAAACTTTGTTACTAAATCCTTAAAACTTGTTAGATACAAAAGACCTAATTTAACATTCTCAGATAATAATATATGGTCCTAAATTATTTTACAGTTTATAATCGGAAGGGCATAGTTAAACAGAGTTTATAAATTTAGGGACACAGTTACAACTTTTTAAAGTATCTATTTAATAATTTTCAAATAGTTAAGAGGTTTACACATTAATTTAAATTTTATTCTAGGTTAAAATATAAATTTAGTTTTCTTAATCTGAAATTTGGGTTTTAATTTATGTTCTGAATTTTAAAAATTTAACTTACTCTCTTAAAGTGTCTATTTAAGATCAAAATGACTTTCATTTATTTTTTTGACATTAACAGTGTTGTTTTTGATTGATGTGTAAACATTTTCCTAAAAAAACATAGACATTAACATACAATAATAAAAATAAAAATAAAAATAAAAATAAGGAAATAGCAAATAAAAGTTGGCAACTTTAATTCTAAAACACAGAGAATGTTTTAAATGATACTCAGTTTTACTTTAGCTTAGATTTTTTTTTTTCATAATAGAATTTTTTTATATTTGTATAAGTTTTCATGACAGTTTTTTATTTGATTTTTCTTCCCATTTTCAGAGTTGTATAAGATTTTGCGAAAATTTTCCAACTGTTCTACATGAATTTGATTGGGTCTAATATTTTATTTAATTTAATAAAATTTTCATGATGACAAATGATGAATGTTGTTTGGAGAAGTCGTTGGATAAATATCAAAATACATAATAATATAAAACATGAATTAAAAAAAAAAAAACAATTGTTCAACAGTTGTTTATGGATAAAAAGGCAAATTATGTAATGATTCCTAAAGCCAGGAATTAGGGAATAAATGAAATCAGCATTGGCCAGTGTTTGCTAAATTCATGATTACATGTTTAATGTTGAATGCATGCATAGTCCAAACAAAGCGTGGAGAACCTGATTATGACTTTCAATCCTTCAACTACCAACAAAATGTTCGTAATCACAACACTATTTACTCTTCTTTAATTTTAATTTTAATATTAAATTATTAGACCCAAAGATAGTACAATATTATCTCAACATAAACATGTATTTAACTCTTACCGATTAAAAAATAAACTGGAAAATTATGTAAGGTTTCCAAAATTAGAATATAATGTAAATAAATTCATGTTAAAAAGTGTTAATCACTTTTAAAATAATTAGATGTGAAATTGATGAAACGAAAAAGAGAAATCGAATGTTATGAAATGGTGATAGTAGGGATTTAAAATGATAATTAATTAATGAAAGTAAAAAAATTCAAAACAAAAAAAAATTCAAAAGTAGTGATGGACGGTAATCATGTTGCTTTTAGGATATTTAAAGTGACTTCAACCTACATGCTACCCCCACAAAGTAGAGGCCTATGCTCCATAAGCTTTTAGCATGCAACTTTTTAACATTATATTATTAACACATTGATGTCATTTAACTTAGTAAAATCTACAATAAATTACACCTTAGTGGATCACAGTAAAAACTTAGTTAGATATTGTTACAAAATTTCAGTTTTATGAATAAATAACTATTTTCATGTTTAAACTTAAATTCTAAACTTTTAGTCCTCAAATATATAAATAGATAAAAAATCATCTAAACTCAGTATATTTATATGTATAGGTGACAGACAATAGTCCTAGATTATTATAAATCGAGATTAAGAATAATTTTGATAGTGTATCATACTCTAAAATGAAAAATATCTTAAATGTAATTATTTGATTTTGAATATGCGAATATTTTTGAAAAATATATCGTTATTGAAACATGATTTGAACTCACGTTTAAAAGATTGACAACACTCTTAATCCAAAATTTGAAAATAACATGAATATAAGTATCATGTTTAAATAATGTTTAACTTTTTGAATTTTACTTAATATGAGACTTATATTTACACTTGGATTTCCAACTTAAGCTGCATTGATTTCTTCATGATAAGTGAAATCCATTCAGAAATGAGCTGTTAGATTGATGATTAATTCTTAAACAATGAGCTGTTTTCTTTTTTATCCTTTTGTAAATTTCTATGCAGAATTTAAGATTCCAAATATCTTTTGGCATCACCTTTGCATAAAACGAATAAAGTTTAGGAAAGGTTTGTTGTGGGCAGAATCTACTTGTTTTACCATGGATTTTGTAACTGAGATGAACGTTTAGTAGATACGAAGAAAGAAAAAAAAAAAGCAAAAGCTAAATGGTGTTGTAATCTACAGACTGTGCATGTTTGCTGGAAGAAATGATGAGAAAAAGTAACTCGGTGGACATACCTGGTCCCCTTGCTTTTATTTTGGAACTTTTCTTATGCACACTGTACCACCAACTTTATTTTTTTTCCTATTATAAACCATGTTTTCTGCTTCTCTACTCTTTCATTTCTCATCAAGTTAAACAATTCTGAGGTTTAAAGAAACACTGAGAGAGTAAGAGAGAAGAGAGAAGGGTTGTTGTTGCATATCCTTGATGGGTAATAACAGGTTCAGATTGTCTGATATGATGCCAAATGCATGGTTCTATAAGCTCAAAGATATGAGCAAATCAAGGAAGAAAAATGGCACTCATGTTATGAAGAACAAAGTTACCTCACCAACAACCTCCCAAAGGTCACAACAACCAAGATACTCTCATTGTTTCTCCATTGAACCAAACATAGCTGGTAAGTTATACAACTCTCCTATTTACACTAAGCACTCAGACAACATATTCATTGATTCACCAAGAAGATCATCTAAAAGAAGAACCAAGAGAAAAACCATTTACAAGCCTTCTCCCACAGTTGTCTCTTCACCAGTCATAGAAAGTTTTAGTTTTAGTTCTCGTTCCACAAATTGGATTAAGCCAAATCCACCTCAGTCTTCTTCTGACTACTATCTCTCCTCCTCTGATACTTCTTATGAATCAAACTTCCATGAATATGTTTCATCTGAGTCTGAGTGTGACAAGTTCACTATTCCTGACCTGCTTAATGGAGTAGCCTCTGAATGCAGTTGCAGAGTCAGCTCTTCCACCAATGACATCATCATTGACATGAAAAATGAACCATTCACTGCAAATTCTGAAAACCTTGATGGGTTTGACACAATTTCACAATTAGGCCTTCCTCCGATATTGACAAAGCCAGTGAAGTTTGATGATAAGGTCATTGAAGCCATTGAGCTGAGAAGATCAGCTAAATTTGATGAGGTAAATTCTCATCAATCTCAAGCTGTTAAAGTTAGCAAAGAGGAAAGCAGTAGAAGTAAGAGAGACAGAAAAACCAGTCCAGTATCTAGAATTTCCTCTGCTAGTTCTACTGGTATAAGACTTAGAGTCAATTCTCCAAAACTGGCAAGCAAGAAAGTTCAAGCCTATGCAAGAAGGAGTGTTTCATCCAAAGCAGGTAAGACCTCAGTGGATACAGGATTTCCAGAGGGATTTGCAGTTGTTAAGTCCTCACTTGATCCACAAAGAGACTTCAGGGAATCGATGGTGGAGATGATAGTGGAGAACAATATCCGAGCATCAAAAGATTTGGAGAACTTGCTTGCATGCTATCTTTCACTGAATTCAAGGGAATACCATGATCTCATTGTCAAAGCATTTGAGCAAATTTGGTATGACATGGCTCTACTTGGAATGTAAAGATTTTAGAATTATCCAATGCATGTGTATAGTCTTGTAAGTAACACTTCTCTGGACCAACTTTTGTTCTCAACTCTCATATAATGCTGTAACAATCTTTCACAAATTAAAAAAAATAAAGTAGTTGCCAAAGGAATCTGAGTTCAAGAGTGAGCTATATCAGCTCAATTCAGAACTAGTTTATGGATGAATTGTGATTGATAGCATCATAAAAGCACCAGTATGTGATGTGATCCATTCTCTACCGAGCAACAATCTGCTAACAAAAATAAATAAATCAATATACTTAACTAGAGATTTGTGAATGTTTGGTATCAAATGATGAGATTTATTACCAGTGTTGCTGTAAGAACGCAACACCAGAAAAAAAACATCAAACATATTGCTTCTTTTATAGTAACTTACTAGCCATCCTCAAAGGTATGAAACTTTGAATAGTACATCATTACTAGCCCTTGGCCAACTAAAAACACTATGCTAGATTGGTAGTTTGGTACCAGTAGCCATAACTCTCTTCTAGTCCACCCTAGTAGACTCAAATATTTACCACAAATACATGTGCAAGTATAGGTAGTTCCTAAAAAAAAGTAACTGATCAAAACTTTTACCATATTGGGAGAACTGAATCGGTCCCATTAATTCATTACAAATTCTTTAGCTCCTCTTTCTGTTTGGTCTGACAGAACACTATATTGTAAATTTCTTCATCTCGTGGTTCAATTTTTGGACTGCATAGGCTTAACTATATTGTGAAATAGTTGGAATAAATATGTGGGCAAGAAGATAACATGTTGATGACATTGTTTGTGGTGGGGAACAGAGAATAAAGATGAATCTGCTGCATTTACATTTATCTATGAATCTACTATTCATCTGTCACGTATTGATGGATAATGACTTTATACATGAAAACAATAACAATTATTAGTTACTTTATACACGATAGAAGTCTCATTCACTAACTAAATGAATCACAAACAATCTTAAAGAACTTCAGAACCAATATTTACAGCGGTGAAACACTGTCTTATGAACCGCTGAAGTATTCGTTTCCAACACCGACACTCCTTTGATATCCATATGTAACATTGACACATGAAGGATGTTGTTCTTATATACACACATGCCGACACTTAGGATAAGAAAAAGTGTAGTTTAGATAAAACTTTTTCAACTGTTTCAATGACAGAAGCATAATCATATTATGAATTACGTTTTGCATTAGTACTACTGATAATGTTTGTCATGAAAATCAGAGCCAATGGAGAAGAATCAAACATGTAAAAACTGTAAAAAAAAAGGAAGAAAAGTTAATGCAGAAGATGATGAGGACCACAAAAATGATGAGAACACAGGCTGTAGTAGAAATAATAATCAAAGGTGTGGGAGGACCACATTAGAGTGAGCAAAAAAGTCCACTTAGCCAACTAGACAGTATGTTATAAGGTGAAAAATGTGCCATAATTGCACATTTCATCACTGTCTTTAATTTACTTTTCTTTGCTAAAAGTTGATCAGTCTCTTTACACACACCCTAATGTTTGAGGTCATGTTTCTTTCAAAAATCCAGTAGAGACAGAAAGTTTGGATTTTAGATGGCCTCGAATTTTAATGTTGTGGGACAAGTTCATGACTAGTCAACATAGAAAAAGTTGCATTCAACCCCAACCTCAAATACAAATTTTGTTCACTTCCTAGCCTACTCCAACATGTCTTCAACACACATTCAACTCAAATTATTAAACTTCATCAACAAGGGATTTGTGTGTCATAATTTTAGTTTAACATGAATATCAATTATAGCCTAAATAGTATGTTGTTGCATGTAGCAAATGAGGCATTCCACACCTTTCATTATAAGGATTCACTAGTGAAAATGGGTCCCTTGTTATAAATCTCATTTTACTATTAGTGAATTCTTGGAGTAGATCAAAAGGATCAAAGTTTTATGCTATTTCTTGGATTGAGTTACCAAATGATGAATTGATATGCTTTATGGTGTTGTTGTCTTTGAAAATAGCTTAATACTTGCTTCTTCTTTAACCAAACAGTATTCTACATAATAAAGCTATTTACAAATGATTAAGTAGAAAAAAAATAATAAAAAACAAAAACAATTTAGTTGTTAAAATTAATTTATATTGAAGATAAAGTTAATTTCAGAAAATTGATATTCTTTTTTTAAAACTAACTTTAAATTTGTATTTTTTTCATTTATCTTCATTTTTTATAATGTTTTCCATTAAAAAATTGTCTTTTATCTGTTTTGATAAGTATTAAACACATAATCCCTATTACATTTTGTTGACAGAACATTATTAGGATACCTTTTTTTTCAATTTTCAATTGACATATCTTTATTATTAATATTTTTTTCCTTTCTTTTATTACTTCATTTATACTCTCTTTTTAAAACAGAGAGTACAGTAAGAATAAAATATAATTTTAATGCCTATTAATAAAAAAATTATAATAATAAATGTTATCAAATGTTTATTAAACATGTTTAAATGAAAATTAAAAAAAAAAAAAAAGACTAAGTTTCCTTCCTATGAAATAGTAGTGGCAAATTGTTTCCTGGTGTTTTGATAGGTGAAAATGAGTTGCATTGTAATCTAAAGTCTATAAATAGCTATTCGTATATTGGTTAAGATTCAATCATACACTAAAGTCAATAAATAACTAATTGTATACTGTTTAAGATTCAATCATACTCTGAGTAAAGTTTACATGTGAAATTAGTAATTAGGCAAATAAGTTAATTACACAATCATGTCATGTAATTAGCACCTTATTTGAGAGTAATTATGTCTTATGTTTGCACATGAATCATGATGGCTAATTTGTTATTTGTTTTGCCTTGGGAAATTTTCTTGATTGTTTGTTTATAATTAGAGACATCTTTTTACGGTTTACGATGCGTTTGAAATCTATTATTTTTGTTGTTTCTTTCAAACTATTTTTAAATGAATATTTATTATTATTATTTTTTAAATTATAAGAACCATATAAATGTTATGTTAGTCGTATATGATGTCCCTGAATTTTTCCATAATTTTATAATCCCGTTTTTTTTTTCATGGTAAAATATGATTTGAACTTTCTAAATCCTTTATTAAATTTGATAAAGTGTATATGGCGAGTAAACCTTAAATTAGTACCTTAGAATTTTTGCCAGTGGTTAAATATTTATTTTCGAATTTTGAAAGTGAAAATTCTTTTATACGATGTTGAAAAAAAAAATACAAAGGTGTCATTCTTCTAGAACCATTTTTTTTCACCTCTAAATAAAAGATCGATTTCCATATATTTTTCAAAAAAAAAATAAATGAAAATTAAATTATTTTAAGAAATGTGATTTTTTTTTTGTTTTTTCTTTCTTGAATTATTCTTGACAATCCTCCATAAAGTGAGTGATTTTATTAAGAAATGTGATTGTCCTTATCTTAGGTATGTCAACCAAATATAATTTCTTATACGAAGGTATATTAAGAAATTATTACACAACTCATTCATAAAGTGAGTGATTTTTATAATACAAAACAATTAACAAATATTTTATATTCATGTATATATATTATTTACAAGTAAGTTATATTAACAAATTCTTAATTTAACTTTTTCAAATTACCATATTTTGTAGATGTTTGTACCCATGGAACATATATTCCAACACAATCCATATCATTTACTCTTATCCATGACAGAATTTATCCATTTTTTGCTATTTGATTTGAAAGCTGAAGACAAAGTCACTTTCAAATTTTTTTGTCTCTCAAGTTTTTTCCCTTTGTACTTGAAGAGTTGACATCGAAAGCAGCAGATGCTGGATTTGAAAATTTGTTTGTAACCTGATAAGGAGTCACAAATCCAATATTTTCCACAGCTCCAACTGTCTTGAATCTTCTTTTGTTTATCTCTTCAACCAATGATATATGCAGTAGCTGGCTTCTGGTATCAATTAATGACTTGTTCCTAGTTAGTCTGCGATTGTCTATCATCCTGTTACTTTTGCCACTACAAGCTGTTTGTGGTCCTGCCACAATTTTGTGGTCTTCATTAGGGGAAAATCTAGTACACATGTGACTCTTTATCATGAGCTCTTTCTCTTTTCTTGTAGAACTCTTATAATGTTCCTCATCCTCATCCATTGAACACAAGTTTGAGTTGGAACATGTTCCATGCAAAGAGCATATTGAACTTCCATCATCAACTACATCACCTGCAAAAAATACTACATCAAGGTTCCCTTTTCAATTATTTGAAAGATCTCATAACACCAAGCCTACACAATCTTGCCTATGCTCCTTCCAAATGTGAAGTTACTAACAAGTCATTGCTACTTAAGTCCACAAAGGTAGTAATGTTAGGAATTGAAGTAGTATATAAGAAAAACAAGATCCATAAATGTTAACGTTAAGAAGTGAACTTTAAGTCTAACTTAACCTTATAACCGGCTTATAAGATCAGGTTTGCTTTCACTTATATACTGTAAATTGGCCTCATCTATGGTCAATATAGGACTTCTAAACATTAAGTTGTCAGGTTTCTTATATGGGTAACTCATATCTCAAACATGGTCAATCTCTCCGGTTTAGGGTTAAAAATTCAAGTATGAGTTGGAAGTTTCATATTAAATAGTTGAGTGGTATATAAGAAAACACAAGACCCATTAACAATGAGCTTCAAGGTTTTATGTTAGAAGTGGTGTTAGATCTCTTATATAAACAACTTATAACTACAAGTAAAGAAAAAAAAAGAAAACTCTGGTTTTCATTCTTTCTTACAATATCATTCAAGTACACTCGATCAATATTGAATCACAAATGAATTTTGCACTACATTGAACTCCAAATCATGTTAGATTTGTAGGTCCTTTTCAATTATATGATGCTCAAATTGATTATTTGTATTCAATGAGTGACTTCCTATTCACACTTGCACACTTCACAAGTAGCTATTAGGGACAATGGAGACATACCATGGAGCCAATGATATCCATTCAATAAGTCATCAACTCTGCTGGCTGAGCCTAGTGTTGATTCTAGGGATGATGAACAAGAAGAAATAGAGCGGAAAAGACGATGAGGATCTTCATTGTCCTTGTCATCATTATAACTGAATGTATGGCAGGTATCTGGACAGTTACTATTCCTCCAATTCGGAAGCAGCACAGATATCTCTCCTTCAATCATACGTGCAATATCAGAAGGCTTCAAATCTGTGATTTCCAACTCTTTCACCATCTCTATTGCAACATCAACAGGGGTGTCTGTGTAAATGTCAAAGGGAAAGTACACATTCCTACAAGAACCTGTGAAGATAGTACAAAATTTTATCATTACTTTAATCAAACGATCAAGTTCAGTTACCAAACAAAAGTAACTGTTAAAGTGAAAGTGCGAAAGTGCTTGCAGACATGTATTTAGACAAGTTCAGAATAAAATTTTCCCTATAACAAATGAAAGAGGACATAAAGAGTCAAGTAAGTAAATATTGATACCATCCTTCTCAGAAATTTTCACTTTGAGAAAGATAGTGCCATCTTCTGGATTCAACTTCCCAGTTATTGACATTTTAGTCATAGGTAAATCATCACTCAGTTGAAGTTTTTCCATTTCGCTGTAATTTAGAAACGGCTTCGGAATTCCAATCTTTGCCATGGATGATTCATCATTAGACAAAAGAAATGGATCATGCAACAATTCTTTTGCCGATGGTCTTTCTGCTGCAGCTATTAGACATTTGCCAATAAACTTTTGTGCTTCTGTGTCTTCAATCCTGAAAAATGCTGCTGGTAGCTTCCCCTGAGCATAAGACAGAAAATTTGCGTATATATAAAAATCCTTCATATCTCTACTGGCATTTTCAAACCTTAAACCACGATCAGAACTTACTGATGTCACTTTTTTGTATATCTGTGCAGGGTTAGTACATTCACTGTATGGATAATCAGATGTAAGCATTTCCAAAACACACATGCCAAATGAGTACACATCAACAAGTTCATTGTATTCTTCCTCATACAATTCTGGTGCCATGAACTCGGGAGTGCCTAGGACAGTGGAAAAAATTCAACACAACAATTGAAGAGTTTCAACAGTCAATATTTTCAACATTTATTGGTAGGAAAAAGATAAATACCTATAACACTGTGAGCTGGTTGGGAACCATGGAGAATTGCTGCTAGACCCAGGTCACCAATTTTCACTTGTCCAAGATGGCCATTGACAAATATATTATCACATTTGAGGTCCCTATGAATTACTGGAGGATCATGTTCATGCAGATAAACAAGACCCTGTAAGATTTGCCGAGCCCAATTCTTTATTGCTCTCAGACCTATGTGCTTATATTTCTTCCTGTATCTGCATAAGTCACAAACTAATCAGTTAAAGTACTTTTTTATAGTGATTTAAAGGTTAGTTCTGCAATCATGCATGGACATTACTCTCTTAGAGTCCCTGAAGTAAACATTTCTGTAATGAAGTTGAAGGTCTTATTGTTGACATCAATCCAAGAGGTGTAGAATCTCATGATGGATTGGTGTTTGAGGGTGCTGAGGAGATGAACCTCTAAATAAAGCCTCTCCAAGTCCTCTGGTTTGCGAAATGCATCATTGAGTTTGACCTGACTCCATGCAACCTCTGTTCCAAGAACCTCATCAATTGCTTTATACACTGTCTTCATTGCCCCCTTTCCTAAGATATCTCCAACCTAATCACATACAAACACCTTTTTTTACATCAAATCATCTCTGTGATGGTATCCAAATTTCCATTATACTTGAGGTAAATAATTAACAGAAATTCTATGCATAGCTCCTTGAAATAGAAACTAGAAATTGTTTACACTGTTGACATGATGATCTCAGCCAACACCACACAGTTTTAGAGCATAACGTCCATCACATCACTGTTTATAAATCTTGCAAATAGCAAAAGAAAATTGAAATACTTCCTTTTACAGGAATTAATGCATATACCAGTCCCACTTTTAAAATTCCAATCCTACATAGTTCCATATATCCATACTTTTTGGTAATTCAATATCTCCTATATCACTCACTACATTTGCAATATGTTTTCACTATTATGATAAATTCAGATGATATTAAAGGAAGTGAGTGATCAATTTTTTTTAAGAAGACATAGCATTCCACAAGCCTATCCCTTTTTTAAGAAATCTACAAACGGATGGTTAATTCTAGATTCATTTTCAATTGTTAATTTTTCTGCCTCAAGTAAAGGATTGGTGCAAAACAAGCCCAGTAATTTAAGCCGGGAATATTTGCTGCAGAAATGAAATTTGTTAGGATGAGACTGCTTTCACTAACACACATTCAAAAACAATCATTTGCATATTGAATTCTCACAAAAATCCTTTCTTAAATGCGACAAATCTGCAGCAAATGGGTAAGCAAACAGATTGCCCAAAAAGTAATAGAATTATAGAAGTTCAACTCCAGAGGATTCTGCTTTGAAAATTGAGACAAAATAATGTCATAAGAAGTAATAAGTTTGACAAATTTATGCGCAGGACCTTAGTTTCTTTTGATACTACTTTCTAATCAGAATTTATAGAGTTTTGTCTATATGAGTTATTTAAATTTTAATGCAAAACTTTTCATACAGATAGGTGAAACTTAAATTCTATTTAGATAAACAATAACAAAAACATCTAAAGTAGAGCATCTAAGTTTTGTCCTGAGATGTCTAATCATTTGGCATTTGATTACCCACGTTATTTTTGAATCAGTTCTTTCCATCAGCTGTCTAAGATTTCTCTAAAATCTAGTAACACAGTATCACAGCTTAGTGAGCTCACCAGACACAAAGAACTAAGATTTCTCCTTTTATACACACAAAAAACTACCTTTTACACATTCAAATAACAAAAAGTTAATCCAATTTCGAACAAGATTAACAAATTTGAAAATGAAAAGCCACAAAATTATATGATTCAGAACTTACCCGAGCATATCTACCATTTGGGTCGGTTTCAATGTAACGAGGCTCAGCTTTGCGATCATCTCTATACCCTTTATTGGAATACATGTTGAATTCTTAACTATACACTCCAACTAAGTAACTAAGCTAGCAATCACCAAAACTTTGAAAGCTTTTGTCTGTGGACAACAACTTGAGTGCAGAGAAAGTTGAAAAGCAAAGAACAAAAACAAACAAAAAAGTAGTTTGTTCTATTCTCCAAGGTAGTTGCAGAATCCTAAATCCGAGGTTTCCCCTCGTGGTAAACGTGGGAGAAGACCCCAAAAAACAGCCAGAAAAGCCTTGAGTGATCAACACACTGCATTATCCTACCCATTTTTACACCAACCGCGCATGTCAATGGATCATAGTCCTTAGCAACCATTTGATTAAGTTTTTCTCGTTCTTTTTGGAAACAGAAAAGTGCAGAGAGAGATAGAGAGAGGGAGTGGAGCTGCAAGATTTGACAAGATAAGACAGGTGAGAAGAAGGGAATAAACGGATAATAATTTTCCTATGAAACTGACATATTCCTGTCACTGCCCTTCGTGTGTCAAAAAAAATTGAAGGCGCACACGGTAGTTGTGGCTTTTGGTAAGGGTCAGTTTAGGCCATTCACAGGGACCATTCAGAAGTGAAAGTGGTTATGAGAAACAGTACACGGAACTTGAAGAATCTATGGCAACACTTTTGTGTAACCATTTGTGGAGGTAAAGAAAGCAAATAGAACTAAACCCAGAAAGGGAAACAGAGGAAGAAAGTTGGGAGAGATAGAAAGACTTGAACTTGGGAACAGCGGAGAAGATTAAGTTATGATATGAGAAAGAGAATTGAGAACAGAGTGTATATCAGGTGGTGGTGGTGAGGGTGGTGATAGTGTGGGCCAGGTGGAGACCCCAGTTTGAGATGAGGTGGCAACGTTTGAGGCTTGGTGATTGTGTCATGTGTTTTGGAATTTGAAGGATGACGAGGTTGACTTTGGGTTGTCTTGTTTCGTGATTCTGCTTTTCGTTTTGTCTTGTTTTGGTGTGGATAATCTTTGATATTTTTCTATGCTTATCCTCATCTTCTACCTTTATTTACCTTGTCTTTGGAAATTTTGGTTTCAGATGTATAGGTCATATTTGGTGCCCATTTCAACTAGACACAGATTTTCATCTAAGGAAAAGTAATAAATCAATAATCAAAAGAGAGAAAAATCAATAATGTATTATATTGTCATGCAAATATCTAAAAGATGTGTATTTGTGGAATTTTTTAAAACAAATCACCCAAAAAATACAAAATGAGATATAAATTCAATTTAAATATAAGAAATTAACATCGATCTTAACTAAGAACCTTAATACCTTAACGATGGGTTTATATTTATTTTTTTCTCATATATAGTTATAGTGATCGAGAGATTATGATTCTATATATATATATATATATATATATATATATATATATATATAAAATATATTAGTCTTATACATATAAGATATATAACACCATTGTAACTTCAGAACTTTAAGACAATAGTGTTATGGATCTTTATTTTTATATAATGTTTAATTTTGTCTATTCTCTAATATAAGACTTTAACTCACACTTGGACTATTCTCAACACTTAATGTGTTTGGTTTAGCATCATATCAACGTGATAATGAATTTTCAACACAAAATCTATGTATATTTGATTTAAAATTAATTTAAAATTAAAAAATTCACTTTAAAGAGAAGCTACAAATATAAGCTTCTCCGTCCATGAAATCAATTCGATCGAAATCAATTTTTCAATACACCTCTAAACATGTAAGACGATAAATTTATAAATCTTCATTTCGATACTGTATTTAATTTTTTTTATTTAATATAAAATTTATACTGATACATAAATTTTCGACGGCGTCCAAATTATATATTTTGAGGATCTATTGGATGGTGGAGTTGTAGTATTTTTTATAGCATAAAGGAAACCACAATCTAAGACGTGTAAGAGCCGGCCAGTTGTTTTCTAAGTGAAAGACAAAGAAAAAGATGATAATGATTAATGGAATAGTTTAGTAGACAAAAATAGTTTTCAACTATTATCTTAATAAGAGTCTATATAGCCTGAATATCTAGATATGCTTTCACAAGGGATTATTTAATCGTTGGTCAAATGAAATACTACTCTATCGTTTTCAAATATCTATTCTGACTTTTCAGACACACATGTCGTAAACAAAATTCATTTCATTATTTATACCTATAAACAACACTCTTCTACTTTCACAAGTATTTGATTTATATATAAATATATAAAGGGTTCAATGATTTCGTCATGAAAAGATAATTGTTTCAAAAGGATTTTTACAATTCTCTCGGGTTTCTTTTTGTGTGTAAAATGCTCTAAAATTTTGTTGGGGATGCATGATCTTTAAAATAAAGAAATTAATTAAGCTGCAAATGCTTCAACAAGAGCATTTTTTTTTTTTGTGTGTGTGAAGAATTTATGAGTTTTTATTTCTTTCTATCAATGTTTTAAAGTAAAATAAACATTTTGTTATTTATTTAAGTATTGGTTAAATTTAATTACACATTTTACCAATTTTTTAATTTATCACCAACTTTTTCTTCGCGGATTTATTTATAAGTTTTTCATTTCTACACATTATTTACACACTTAAATATTTTTGCACATGTTCTTTGATTTTTATATATTTTCATTATTTTGGTAATAAAACGGGGTTGTTTAAAAGTACTTGTGATAAAATGATTCTATTTTATAAGAATACGTGAATACTATCACACTAAATATATTGGTGAAATACGTGAAATTTGAAAAACATGAAAAAATATGCAGGAAACAAACTTTAATTATAAAATTCACAAAATGGTGATACCTGTAATCAAATTATTAAAAATGCAAATATAAGTTTACACTCATGAAAAGTTGAATAACATATAAAGATAAAACTTATAAATATTAATTTTTAAGATTTTATGTTGAAAGTCGTACGAAATCTTTAATATAAGTAACTTCAGAGATAGTCCATCATACCGATCTATTTCAGTAAACAAGAAATCTAACACAATTTTTTTTTTTTTTGATTTTCATATAAAGACAAATATAAATTTCCATTTTCTAAAAGTTTTAGTATTTCTTATATTCTCCACAGTAACAAATATGTTAAACAATCATTTATAAATTTTGTTAGGTCTTTTATATTTAAGCGGATAATCGGTTAAATACTAGTTAATAAATAATAACATATTTATGATTTTAGAAGACCAAACAAAGTTTTAGAAATAAATAAATAAAAATGAACATTTGGAATTATCCTTTAAAATATAGTATTAGTGCAGTGGGGTGGTGGGATTTTTTTTGAACATTCTCAAAGATGATGGGGAAAATGGCTATCATAGTAAATTATTAATGGTTTTGAATAAACTTAGTTACAATTTTCAACAGGTTGCTTTTGGGGGAGTTCACTCAGGAATATGAATGTTTATATATAAGTGGTTTAGGTATGTCTTGTGTAAAATATTATTATTGTAAATTGTTGCTAGATGTTTGGAGTTAAAATTGTTTTTGATGAATGTCCAATAATATTTAAGGTTAAAAATATAAAGTAGATTTTGTCTTTAAAAAAAATAAAAGTTTTTACTATCGTAGTGAGTAAATTATTCTATGATTAAGTACGTTTTTAGTTATTGCGTGAAATTGGAATTTTTCAATCGCTTAAAGTTCATATAAAATTCATTTCATACTTTATTTATGAATGAAGTACGTTATCTAGAACCAATGATATTAAATTTTAGGTGACGTCTAATTGTCATGTTGACGGGATTAAAAGGTAAATGGTCAAAATACATGACTAACATATGTAATTTAAAACATTTTCTTTACTTTGATTCTGGAAAACGTATTACCAAAATATATAGATGAATTTTATATGAACTCCACGATAAGGATGAATTTCAATTAATATAAATTAAATTAATATATCTAAAGCTGTCAAAATAAGTAATTTGGTTTGGATCGGCGTGACCCACCACGGGTTGGTCACTTAGTGAGCTAATCCAACCCGACTTACTTATTAGCAAACAAAAGCTTGGCCCACCACAGGTTGATCGGTTAAACGAGTTGACTCACTGACTCATTTAATTAAAAATAATACAATTTTTTTTCTTTGGTTTCAAAAGAACTAAATTATAATTATAATTAAAATCTAAATAAACTTCAATAGAATCCAAATGCAATCCAAAAGGATGTTAAACTTCAAATACAAACAAAAATCACAAAAATACAAATTACCAATGTATTATCTAAAAAATCAACCTAACCCGACCTAAGTACAAAGCCCAATACACTAAAAATAATACTTGTGTAACCTTTTGGCAAGCCAATCCGACTCACCATGAATTCAATCCGAGTGAGCCGAGTTCTTAGTGGACGGGTCAAAAATTAACCTTTACTAAAATTTGTAAAAAAATTTTAACCCAACCTGACCCGAATCCATGGTCGGGTTGACTCGCAGGTTCCAACCTATTTTGACATATGTTATTATAAATGTCAATCAATAAAGTAAATATGGTACACATAATAATAATAATAATAATAATAATAATAATTTTGATGTAAAACCTTTCATTTACTTTATAGAAATACTATCATAAATCTCTCAAAATCTGGTAGGAACTCTTAACAAGAACATTTTGTTGAATGACCAAACTCACTACTCATGTATTTAGACATAAGATTTGTCTCATAAAAAAAATTACGTACATGTAGGTATCTGCGGATAAAATCCGCAATAGGTAGAAAATGGATACCCACGGGTAATAGGTACGAGTATTTTTTTATACCCGCTTATTAACAGGGTGGGTACGGATATCATAGTATTCATACCCGTGGATACCCGTATTCGCTATACTCTCATTTAAATTAAAAAAAAAATTATTAAAACATTAACACATTGATTTTGAATTAAATGTGTTACTTTTTATCAATTGATTTTCAAAAATCTTCATTTATTTGTAAATTGTCATTCAACACCACTTAAATGAGTTATTTTCACTTTGTTTAAAATGTCGAAATGTTATACATTTTATTTTTATTTGAATTTATGGTTAAAATTTGTTATTAAATATTAAAATTTTCTTTTATAAATACCTGCAAGTACTCGTAAATATCCGTGAATATTAAAAAAATGTGCGGATACCCACATAACGGATACCCGCACGGATATAAATACGAGTACAAAAAGGATATTTATCTAACGGGTAGGGTAGGAGATCTACTATCTGTATCCTACCCGACTCGACATCCTTTCTCGTAATATTTTATAACCTTAAAACAAAACATAGCAATAAAAAAGTAACTAAATATTGTATAAATGATCGATTAATACTAATCCAAATTAATTATACTTAATGAAATTTTGACAACAAATGCTTGATCATAAGACTTGGACTATTTTTAATTGAACAACCCTGAATTAATCAATGGGTGCTTGTATTTTCTTAAATGTCAATGTACCAATTTTTTTGAATCTTCTATTCAAACAGACTTTTAAACATTTTCCAACCACCATTCTTGTTGCAAGTGTTGATGGGTTTATGGCACTTGTCAAAACAAGCAAAATGAATTATTTAATGATCATTAATTCTTAGAAAATAATTTCACTAAAAAATAGTTGCATTAAATACTTATCTTATTGAGTTAGACTATCTCATCTTAACAATTTCAATAAACAAATGATACTTGATGATAAAATTACAATTTTTAGTGCACAAACAAAAGGTAATAATAGTTTTTAATAAATTAAATACTTTAATAAGTTATCAATACATACACACATAATATTAATTCATGAACAAATCCACTTTAGCCATTCTATTGTCTAAAAATACAAAAATCTGCAGTGATATGTTGACACAATAAGGCTCAATAAATAAAAAATGAATTGGTAGGTGAAATCATTAATCTATATATCTCTATTTTTTTAATGAATCCAACTAATCTAATATATTTTTATAATCCCTAAATACTAACAACGAATAAAAATAATAGTTTAAAATGGCGTACATAAGAAAATAAGAATAAATTTAAATGTAATCGTACTTATGCAAACAAAAATTACATTTTAATCAATTATTAATAAATCATAAATTAATAAATTTTTTAATTCAATAAAGACTCTATCTTAAGAAATAATATGAAATATTATTGAAATTAGGCCTCTACTATTGCATTATAATTATGTTTGAAATGACGACGAAGGACATGTGTACGGAAATTTCACACTTCCATATTTTTTTTTTCTGCACCTTTTAAATGTAAAGATTCTCACTTTATAATTAAAATTGACATGTATTTTCAATTTTTTTCTTTTTTTTTATAATTCAAAAATATTTTTTTGTATAAAATATAACTTGCACAATTCGAAAATATTTTTTCATAAAAAAACAGTTTCCAAATTGTGTAAATTGGCAATGTTTTTTAACTGCACAATCTAATTTTTTTTTTCAGATTAAAAATTTGATTTTTTGATCCAATATGAAGAATTAATATTTCTTGGATGTGGGCTAGGCCTCTGGCCCAATCTATGCAATAGACAACTGAGACGTTTTCTTCCTAATCCTCCATAGGTTCTAACAGCACCCATAGCTTTTAAAATGATATTTTTTTCATATCAGTATTTAAAGTTGTTTACACTGTTTGACACATTCTCACTTCAATATCTGTTAGAAAAATACGTTTTACACGTAAAATAAATTAATATGATTATGTTAAAAGGAACTATATTCATTATTTTTAAAGTTTATGGACTAAAATGTATTAAAGTTTCAGATTATGACGAATTTCAATTTCGTGTCAAAATTGAAGAACTAAAAACATACTTAACTTTTTCTTCGTCGACGTGACTTTCTAATTACTTGTTATGAAAATATTTATGAAAAATATTTCTGAAATTTTCAAAACATGATTTTAATAATAGGATTTCCTAAACTTAATTTCTAACACAGAATTTTTTAATCATATGAAATGCTTTTCAAAATTAACATTTAGAACCAAACTTATTAGAACAAAATTTTCAAAATATATGAAACAGATTATGAAACAAAATTTACAGAACGAGATTTCTTAAACAAAATTTCTGGAACAAGTTATTTCAAAACATATATACTTTCTACAACTAGATTTTAAGAATAAGTTTGTAACTAAAGTTAGCGTTTTACTCTCTCTCCTTATTTCTCCAAAAGAGTGCTATGCTATGACAATAATAATGCAGTGATAACGATAATTATAATAATGGTGACGCGGTGTAGCAGAAGAAAATATTTTACTCCTTTCACTTCTACTATGTGGGAGTGCAATTAATAATTATAAAAGTGCATGAAGAAAAAGTGGAAATTATAGTATAATGACTTTACTAAAGAATTGAACATATAAAAAATAATCATACAAAGATAACTAAAATAATAGAATTTCATATTCATTACAAAAAAAAAAATTGAAATTTTATAAGTTGTAAATTTTTTTATTGGACAAGATGAAAAAAGTTCACAGGTCCAACAAGCTGACTCATACCGATTTTTAGCTCGAGTTGAGTCATCTTAACAACTAGTCTGGGTCAAATCGGCTTAACATCTAGTTGTTCTAAACTTCAACTAGAATTGACTAATCTCAACCTTTGACCCTGACTAACTCGTCTCGAGCTTTGGTCAGGGCCAACTCATCTCGACCTTCGATCATAACTAACTCGTTTTGAACTTCGATTAGGATTGATTCATATTAACCTTTGGATGGGTCAACTTGGCTAGACCTTCTGTCCGAGTTGACTTTGCTAAGCTTGAGGCTCAACCTTTAACCCAGGCCTACTCGGCTTGACCTTTAGTCCGCACCGACTCTTTTCAACCTTCCTCTTAATCTGACTTATCTTGATGGTCAACTCATCTTGATCTTCAGCCAAAGTCAACTTGTCTCGACCTTCGATCATGATTGACTTTTCTTGACCTTTGATTAGTCTCAATCTCTATCTAGGGTCGACTAGTATCGACCTTTGTTAGGGCCGACTAGTCTCGACTTTTTACCAAAACTAGCTTGGCTCGACCTTTCGCCTTAATCGTCTTGACTCGACCTCTTAACTCGAACTAAATTAGCTCAACCTTCAATTTTGAAAGTCAAGCCAATTCAACCTCGAGACAAAAGATAAGTGGAGTCAACCATGACCAAGGGTCTAAACGAGTTGGTTTAGTCGAAGATTGAGACAAACCAACTCAAATCAAAGGTCAAGTCGAATCAACCAATCCAAAGGTCGAGCCAATATTTTTAAAATAGAATTTTGCCTTGAAAGAAAAATTAATTTAATTCATCAAAACAAAAAAAATTGAAATACAAGATATTTCAATTAATTCATCAAACAACCCGTTTAAAAAAATAATTATAAATAATTCAAAAACCATAAATTTTAATTTCTTGACATTTTTAAAATTTTTTATTCAAAACCAGAATAAGGCATCTTTCCTCTTAAATAGTTTATCTTACCGATATACATGAGACCAAATATGCATTTTATTGCAAAATAAAGGCATCCTTTTGGAAAGTAAAATGTTTTATAAACATCAAAGTGGAACAACAAAACGTTTGGTGTAAAGAGACCCAACTTTGGTATGTTTTGCAACAAAAACTTGTATTCTTTAATTTGGTATATCTTGTTTTTTAGGTATTAAAAAAAGGTAAAGGGAAAACAGATATAGTTGTATTCGGAATCACGTGTCGATTTTGTTAAATATTATATTTAGTTGCAATTTTTTTCCATTAATCATGAATGAATCCATTTTTTCCATCTCTAATCACGAAGGAATTCGATCAACAAAATTTTCTAAATTACTCAATGGAAGTCCAATTTCTTAGAAAATAGTTTATTGAAGCTCATATTATTGATACAAAATATTCAGTTTGTTAATAATTTCTCCTTCTATCTGTGTTTTTTCTTATATGATAGTCTACCAAACATTTCGGATAAGATTATACATACCAAGAAAATAATTAATTAATTAATTTTTTTTATTAATTATTATTAAACGAATTAATTGTATTATACAACTGCCAACATTCTTTATTATTTTTAATGAAACAAGCAAAATTGAAATTGAAAATATATACAATGGTTTTGAAGAAATATTTTAATAAAAAAATTTGAAATTTGATTTCAAAATTTCAATAAAAATATTATGTACCCACCAAATCGAAAAATTTGAAACAAAACGTCTTTTAAATCTATTTTATACAAACAAATACTTAATTGCATTTTACTGGAACTGCTCCTTTAATCTGAAAATGCTAACCTATTTAAATTTAAATAAATATTTAAGATATGACAATGTTAAAAATAAATAAGAATATGAAATTGAGCCAACGTCACCAAAGATGAAAAATTATATAGATAAACCAAAATAGTTTATTAATTATTTGATTCCTAAATTCTCTATCCATTGCAGTAAAATTTTTTATATACTTATAATCATATACATAAAAAACAAAAGTTAAATTTATTAGATTTGTAAAATATATAAAGGATTATATATATATATATATATATATATATATATATATTTTATATAACTTTATATCACTTTGAACTAAATATTTATTGATTCTCTTTAGAACATTCTTCACCACCCGACCCATTTGTGTCATCGGCTAGTTCGGTCCATCTAGGTTGTCGAGTTCACCCGGTCTGTCTGGCTCGTTGAGTCGTCGGTCCCGTTCGTCGAGTTCGCCTATGTACTGAGCTAAATTGACAACTCTATCTGAAAGTCTAAAGTGTGAGGTTGACTGAGAAGAATTTCAAATCCCACTTATTTTGAGGGTATTTGAATTTCTACTAATTTAACTAATTGAAATATTTAAAACAAAATGCTTGTATTTTAAATGATTTTTAATTTTTCTATCCAAACAAAACATTTCATCATAAAAAAATTTAAATTCTTTAAAAAAATAAATTGCTTCATTAAAATAATCTATCCAAACACCATAAGTAGCTTTCCCACATAGTTTCCTCCATAAATGAGGATAGTGTCTGCACACTACAAACCATGAAATCACAGACAAACAACCTTAACACAAGGAGCAGGTCCTTGGCTTCTGCCTATAATTTCAATCAACAATGTAGACTTCACAATAGCAAGATATTTCTTGAAAATAATGTTTCTTTCCTTCCTTTTCTTCGAGATATCATTTGACCAAACACTCTTCTGTTGAAGGTTTAACATCTTAAAACCAACTTCTGCTTCAACATTCCTCATATTTGTTTAGGATATTACTCATCTCTGATTTCAATTTTTCATGCAAATTCCAAAAGTTCAAGCTGTCATCTGAAAATAAGTAAATGTGAAACTGTTGCTGAGGTATATGTTCTGCATATTAATTGATTAACACAGATAAGAAATAAGCCAAATTGATCACTGAAAGAGTTGTTTGGCTTGAAATGTACACGTCATAAAGTTTCACCTGTTGCATGAAAACTCAATTTTCTCATACAAAATATCATTCATCAAATCATGAACACCAAATTTCAAATTTTTGTTTTCTACAAATTACATTGAATGCTAATAAGTTAATAACACTTTTTTTCTGACACTTTAATGTGGGTGGACTTCATTTTCAAACTAACGAAACACATGAATTTGAATCGATATCTGATAAGCGAGAAGTACAGAGAAAATAATGTTATAAAAGGTGTTAGTTACCGATACATTTTTCAATAAAATAAAGGCATTGTTCTGTCATATGATACTTAAACAAGAGTAATGAGTGAGTCTTGAATCTAACAATAAACAACAGTGTAATACTAACTAAACTGATTTAATCATCTAACAACTCATCATTATGTGAAACAAATATTTCATGCAAATAAAAGTTCTCTGATGAATATAATTATTAACTTTGATTGAAGAAAAGCAGCACAACACACAAGATAATACATAACTCTCTCCATATATGTATGTTATATGTGAAGTGACCAGCGGGTGCCATATAAACACCTCAGCTACTTTCTAGACCAATAAAATAAAACACTGGCCTTTCAGAATCAGTTACAAGAATTGATCAATACCCTATTATGACATTTTATGGTTCTTCCAGTGAGGAGAACAATAGTAGGTATACAAACTTTTTTTTTTGTACTGTTTTCTACCTTCATTGCAATAAGGTCTCTAGAATTGGCCTCCTTGGAAGGTTTGGCCAAATTGCCAATTGCCTGGTGCCACATTGTAGCTTGCCACAGTTCTGCCATCACTGGTTGTGACTTGAAAAGAAAGGGCTTGTCCATTGAGGTAGGAGTTGCTTTGCCAGTTTTGGCCCCAATTTCTTGACATGGCTTGCCACCCAGTTTTTGACCCTTTGATGGACACTGAATGCACATCCCCAGCACCACCCACATTGGTGATCAAAACTAGGTTGAAGTAAGAGTGACCATTGATAGTGAACCTTATTCCTCCCTTCTTCACACAAGGAACCCTGCCATCATCACCAAAGTGCACCATTGTTTAGTTTAGTACTAGTTAAACATATCAGTCACAGATAAGAAAATTAACTGCATGTAAATAAACAAATCATGAATGTGTTTGAGTTTCTTGTTAAGGAACTTTGTTAACCCAATATCTCAGAGTTTGAATCTCGTGGAGGAATATGCTCCTACAAAGGAGAAGTACTGAATTCACCACTAGGCTATCAAGTGCCAGTCTCTGAAAGAGAGACGTGAGACGTTTGTTAAGGAATTTTGTGTCTTTGTACGAATGGGTTAACCTTTCTCTACAATAACATTTCTCTTTGAGATTACTTGTTTTGTCTTTACTCACTTTATAAGCTTAAGAAATATGATTAGTATAGATAAAGGTAATTAATTATGTTATTCAAGTCTTTTCAATTTGAGATCAGTTTGACATGAACGCTAGAAGTTGAGGTTTGGTAAAAGCTACACCAATTTTCACATGTTCATGAATGAGGGCCATTTACTGAAATGAGAATAAGTGTTGTACCTTTATATGACCTTTTAATGAGAGAGTAATTCATTTTCAACATTTAATAACTTGATAAATTAGGTGGTATAGTTGTTAAGGAATTAAATGTGACCTTTAAGCTTGAAAGCATTGTAAAATTTATGGGTTCAATTACCTTCTGAAGGCCACTGGGACAATTCCAGCTCTATATTCTGCAATTTGAAGGAAGGCAGGTTCAGCCATATCAAAGTGTTGCAAAGGTGGGTTGCACCAACCACCATTGTTGTTTGGCAAAGATGGATTTGGGGGGCAGAAGTTAGTAGCAGTGACGATTATAGAGCCAGGTTTGCACCATCTTGGGTCATCATCACATCTCATTTCGTAGCAAGATCCACAGCTTAAGCCATTGTTGAACAAAGCCGTGCTTAGAGCCACAGTGTCTGTTCCATAACCCTGGCTATACAGATTTCCATACCCACATGCTCCACCTACATGTATAAAACAAAAGTATAAACCCCATCATCTCAACTTTCAATATAATAGTAATAATAGTAATTCAAAGGAGTTTCTTGACCATGTTAAAAAGAGTAGTGTTGCAATGAATTTCACATAACTGATATCTTTGACAAGAGACAATATTTTCATGTTTTGAAACATGATGCTATAAACACTTGCACATTATAGTATTAGTCATGAATGTGTTGTGGCTATTGCTAATGTCGGCAAGAGTAAATGGTAACATAACATGGCATATGAAAAAAGTGCTAAACAAAAGTAGCTTGAGTAAAAAACCGGCTTTGCTCAAAATACGTGTTGTACAGTTTCACTATTCCTCCATTCTCTCTCCTGCTAAAACTACACTTCTAGCCAATATTCAGGTTCATGTAATAAAATGACAGTGTTTTTGGCTTTTTCTGTAGTAAGATGCATGGAATAGAATTTGAGGCAATATTTTCATGCAATATTCTTTTTCTTGATTTAAAAGTGTAAGACAAACCACTTTTTTGTTTATTTTTTATTTTATCATAGCAATATCAGAACTTCATTTCATCTTCTACTTGATTTCCTTTCTTTCATTTCATTCCATTCCATTCTCTTTAGCATTTGACATCAAAACAGCAAATATGCATGAACATCCATACTAGCAGATAATAAAAAGTGAAAATTGTAGACATAACATATGGTACAATGATGTCACAAAAAGAGAATAGAGATAAATAGAAATATGAAGAAGTGTTTGCACTCTCAAAACTAATCCATAAAGGACAAGAAAAAGTAAGGAAATGAAAGGCTAAACTCACCCATTGTGCCAGAAGCATCACCCCCACCATAGAAAGTGGCATGACCACCCTGCCAACCACCATAGTCAGCAGTGACACCTTGGATATTGATGTCAACAAAGAGAAGAGCAATGAGAGTGAGAAGAGCCATGGAAAAAAGTTGCTTGTGTGCCATTGTGAGCTTATGATAAAGGCTTAAACAGGGGAGCAAAACAGAGGAATGTGCACTTTCTTTTGCAATGCTGTGAGGTCAAGTGCTTCAAGGGGGGCCTCTATTTATAAGTAACATCTTTTTTACTTTTTTCTTTTCTCTTTTCTCTTATTACTAACTTCCACAAAAGTGTTATTTTTCCCGAAAGCCACTGAACAAGTGACAAATGAAGTGCACATGCGCTGGTTCTGGTTGGGGTTCCCAACCGCTAATATTGTGGGCCACACCCCTGCACATGCAACTCCAACTATCTTTTCTTCCCAACTTTATAGACCAATATTAATATTTTTCTGTGGCCAATAGTATAGTATTTCTAACATTTTTATTAGTTGTTCAAATTTATTAAATACAGAACAAAATTGCAGCTTTAATAAATTTTAACTGATAACAAATTATGTATTTGACAGAGGATGTTGCTGCTGAGAAATTTTTTTGTGCCTTTTATGTAATGGATAAATGGATAAGAGCTGAGGTATGATTAGCTCTTGCATGGTGTGAAGAGTCCCAATGATACAATACTTTCACTTTGAATTGAGATGTGTAGGGTCTTAAGAAATGATGAACAGTATCTTAGCACATGGAGAAGTATCTGTATAACTGGGCAAAATCAAAAGAAGAAGCTACTTAGGACATTTGTATGGTGCAGCTCCCCTTTTCCAATAGTATAGTATCTTCTCTGTGCTTCAGAATGTGCCACATAAGAAGGACTTCAAGGGCTTGGTCATTTTATTTTATTGATGTTTTTAGTATTTTCAGTTCTTGAATATGATAAAGAGTTGGTTGATACTTTAATAGAAACAGCCTTGCTTACAGTTGGACAAACTGTGCATGGTAACTGGTGTGCTTTCACTCACACAAATGCAAGTTAACTACTTGACCCTTCCCTCTGAGAGTTTTTTAATTACATTGAAGAAGGAGCTTCTATTTGGTGGAAGATCATGTCCAAATTAGGTGCTGCATATATTACACTCACTAATTGATCTGGTGTTTGACACACAAAAACATGTGTGGACAAAACCATTATGTGGAGTCTTACAACTATTTCTTGAAAAAAGTTGTCATATACATGTGTAAATATGTTACAAGAATTTACTAAATAGGAATCAATGACATTAAGAGGAAAAAGAAGAAGGGTAGTTAAAAGTGATAAATGACACTAGCAACCACAGTATGTTCTGAAAGTTAATGTTGCTGTTTCCTTTTCTCCCTTCATGGGGACAAAAGTTTAATAATTAACAAAATTAACATTAATATATGCTTTCAGATGAAGAAAATTGAATTTAGACTCTTTTTGAATTTTATCATTATATTGTGACCATGTATTCTTGATCTTGTTTCACAAGTGTGCAACCATCGTATCTGGTATCAGTGATTTCTTAATGAAAGAAAACTAAATTAACATAGGAATCAGGAGATGAAGAATATTTAAGGATCTTCATTCTTGTTATTCGTTCTCAAATGTTTTTGTTATTTTCTTAGAGGGTTCTTATTAAAGTGATGATGAATCAAATGTATAATTTGACACATGGGATGAGACAGACATTGTGGATATGTTCTGCTGACTTTTGTGGGTGCTTTGATCACATTACCAATGCTAAATTGATTCAAACCAAACCAAGATAACATGGTATTTTTAATATCAGTCCCATCATCTATTTTTCTTTTTTTTTTATATTCTTTTTAAATATAGCTTAACAAATGTTTCTTCTCTTCTGTGGAAGATTCACATTCAATGTCTGTGAGTAGAAGTGTTTGAGTTTAGAAAAATAAAAGATTCTATATGGGAAAGTATGTTCATCCATGAACTTTGAATGCTATCATTGGTGCATGTGTGCTTATTTTGTTCATATTCAATCATAACACATTCAAGGTGCATAGACACACTCCTAAAGGTGTATTGTAGAATTTCTTAGAAACATGCTTCAAAAGATTACAAGCTTATCAATAGAAAAGCTGTCTTTTTTTCATTATTTATCAGTTTTCAACACAATCCCTTTTTTTCCCTCTAGCAATTTTCTCTCACCCTGTAAATCACAACATTATTTAGACCTGACAAAAGAAAAATGACACAAAAAAAAGATAAACAAATGATTCAAAAAATGAATTTTTGTTGCCTTGGTGTTAAAAAACTAATAAACATCCAAATCCATAACCTCATAACCTTATATAAGTGAACTGTTCAAACGCATCTTCTTCAATTATTAGTTAGGTAGTTCAGTTAATTATATTCTACAGGACATTTTGAGTTAATAATAGGATCATTCCAAGCTACTTCCTATGTATTCACACCATATAACTATTCACCCAAAATAAAAAAATAATTCATAACATATGATAAACGACCGACAAAGTACCAGTGGGTAAATTTTCTTAAAAAAACTATGTTTAGAAATTTCCTCAGAGAATACAAAACTATAGCATCCATGTCTATCTCAAAAGGGTTATTCTTTTCCTTTTTGTTTGATCCATTTATTCGGTTATTTTATTGGTTAAACTGTGCTATTCTGTTCATAACCAAAATAAGCTACTAATAGTAGTTAGCATCACTTACCTAATAATGAGGTAACCATTTTGTAAACCATGTTGATTATCACCAAAGTCTTAAACTTTCAACTGCTACAAAATTTATTATAAACATGGGAGCAGGATCACATGATATATTTGAAAATAAAAGTATATCGCATAATTCTTTGCTTGCTCTAAATGACATTGACAAGGACAGTGCAATGGCTATTATTGCACAAAATGCTTTGGAGACTGTCATATTTCCTTTCAAATCAAATAAAAGAGAAAATAGCTTATGACCGACTATGTGAGAACCCTTTCACATATTTGTCTATTCATTTTCATATCATTTTCTAGGTAACAACTTCCCTTGACAAGGACATAAGATAAGTGAATTAATCTCACATGGATGCTTACACTCATCAACAATGCAAGTAGCAAAAGTCTATTCATCTCGTGTTTCTTCTTTTTTCTTTTTCTTTTAATGACCTTCTAAATTGCAGAAATCAGTAAATAAAGTATAATTAGAAACCAAACTCAATCCATGTGAACCTGCAAGCTGATTCTGCAGAATTTTGGATAACTACGACATTATATATAATAACTAGGTGATGATCTACTTATTCAGTAAATGATGAAACAAAAAAGGTCAACCTTCAACTTCAGTTTTTTTGCATCCTTACCATCATAGTTGAGTGATCCCTGCTTGTTATCAATGAGAGTTCTGGTATTGTTGTTGTTACATACATAAAGATCAAATCCTAAAATCTCATAAAAACCCATAATTTCAATCAAAACCATGTTGGTGTTTTAGTTCTTTTATTGTTCTATACCTTTGGTTTCTAAATTCCTTTTAGACCCTTTATCAATTAAATTTTGATGTCACCATTTTCTGGCATATAATCATTAATAGCCATAAAATAGCCTCTAAATAATACTTTATGTGACAGAACAGATAGAGATTAGTTTGTCTTGTTGTTATTATAAGTCTAGCTTAGAATAGATTGGGAAGAAACCATGCTAATTGTGATCTTTATTCCTAGCTGACCATATAAAGTAGAGAACGAAAATGCTACAGTAGCTGATGAAATTATACTCGACCCTACCATGTTAGGGGCACATGCAAGCTTCGGTTGAGCTTTCTCTTAAATCTTAATCCCTGTCTTTCTTTATCATTTTCCCTTTTTTTTTTCTTTTCTTCTGAGATTTTATGTACCAATCAATCATATACCATCATAAATTAATGTCTAGTACATTTGTAAATGAACTTGAGAAAGAATCCTTCCTAACTTAACTTTGGAGTCTAAGTAATATTTTATCTTAACCACCATTAGATTCTCTGGTTTCTTGGAGAGACTTTTGCAAATCATTTAGACAGATTACTGTATTAATCCTCTATCTGAAACTTATTCATACTTAAAGTTTCTTGGCTCTTTATAAAGATGTATTATGCAGAAACTGAACAAAGTCTTTTGTAATAAACTGTGTTGTGAACTGAACTACATTTATGAGTTAGAATAATACTAACTTTTTCCCTCTCAAAAAACCAATTTTGTCACACTCCCAAAGGAATCTACCCTCTTTGATAGGTTTGGATATTGTTTGACACCTTCCCTAAGGATTACATACGCGTAGAAGTACTTGAAAAAGCATGGAGCTTACCATAAAATCACATGCCCTATCAGTATATGAAATGAAGCTTCTATGATGATTCAGTGCTAATTCTAAGTCCTGGTGTAAGGCATAGAAATGGACAATTTTGAGACATAAAGGGGAATTTCCACAAGAGAAAGTTCAAAAAAATGAATGTAAAAGATAACCAACATGGGGAAAAAGTAGGCTAATTCAGGAACCAAACAAGTGATGAAACAGGAAAGTTTTTCTCATTTATTTTGAAAAAGAAAGTGATGAGTATAAGATATACCAGATTTGTTTGGTTTCTGCTGTTGGTTTAGGGACCAATGAAAGTTCCCTTCACAAGGGATTGTCCAATTGATTTGGTCCCAATTTTATGGCAAAGGAACTTGTGGATGACCTTGGTGGTAGTGTTTTTGTGAAGGACAGTTGAATTATGAGCACACATATGGAACAAAATGGCCACTTGTGAAGGGTAGGGGTCTCAGGAAACTCAAAATGTGTATACATTTTAACCTTGGTAAACCTTACGAAAATTGTAGCAATAATATATGGGTCATAGTCAAGCCATAGAGTCATCGATGAAATTTAACAAAAAAAAGATTAAAAGTATATATAATTTTGTCTAGGTTGAGGAAAATGAAATCCAAAAGTTTACACAGTTTATGTCCACAAATTAATAACATATATGTTTGCAATAAAAAAAAAAGAAGACATTTTCCTGTTTGGGAGGGAAAATGGGTATTAATTGAATTTTAATTATTTGTTTTAGGTTTTTTTTTTCTCTTTCATTAACCGTCTTCAAAATATACTGATCGTAATATTCTAATATATATTAAAAAGTTTTTAAAGTATCAATGTATTGTTTATATTTTGCAGACGATGATTAAAAAATTTCAATAAAAAATCTGGATTTGTATTAATTCTTGTCAAACTTTAAGGAAATGTTTATTAATTTTTTTTTTCTATCATTGGTTCATATTTAGCAAATAAAGATAACAAATCAAAGAATTATTTTCTTTTACTGACCAAAATATATATCAATTCTAAGATATAGCAATGTAGTGTGTTTAATTTGAGAGAATAATATCTTAATATTGTTATCCTTTTGAATCAATCAATACAAATAAAAATAAATAAATTAACATTAAGGTAATGCAATCTTGTAATTATTATTAAAAAAATATACAAATATCTTCAATTTAATATATTGACATTCGAAATTTATTCATTTGAAATGGTCATTTTCAAAATAGTACACCAACATTTTTATCAAGTCATTAATGAATTATACCATGTGAAAAATGTGACCTATAAATTGGTTATAAATTACATAGAAATGTAAAAAACAAAACCACTATGCATCCAACCCTATAAAAGACTATTTCAAAGTATAAGTAAGCATTCCAAATAAGAGCTTTCTTAGAAGTTCCATATCAATTCGAGATAACATCAATTCACAATATATAAGTGAGTATAATTTTTACTTTATAAGCCGATTTGGTATGGTTGAATTAAACTTAAAGTTCACTCCTACCATAGTATCAAAATCATGTTAGAGTCTATCTTAATGAGATTTCTTGAACATTTTGTTTCTACCCGCAGTTAAACTGCTAACGGACCACCCACTAATTTTTAGTCTCGTGTACGAAATGAATATACCTAGAGCCAAGTGAGAACAAATCAATCTTGTGGGATTGAGTTAGACTTAAACTCCACTTCTAACATACTCTAAGATATTATTACCATAATATAAGATTTTATTTAAAAAAGTAAAAAGAAAATAAAAAACCAACATAAAAACATATGAAACCATACCAAACATGATAAAAATACGTCACACATGAACAAAATTACCTATCATACAAAAAATTAAGTAACTACGCAGATAAAAAAAGTAAATCATTTCAAATTAAACATACATAATGCTCTAAGAAGAAAAAAATAAACACGTATAATAACTTCACGTACAATCTTCTTAAAAATATCAAACATCAGTTTTAGTCATTTAGTATTTATTGTAGACTTAATTAACTTTCAAATTATTCATATTTGTGTATTTTTAATTAAGTTTTATTAAATTTTTTTATTAGTATTTTATTTTAAACATGAAATTCTGTGATTAATATAAAATAATAAAAACTATTTTTCTTATTTTATATTAATCACAATATTATTTTAAATTAATCATAAAAATTTCATATTTCTCGACATGTAAAGATAAATAAACAAAATAATAAAGTAAGACATCAATCACTTTACCTAATTAAAAAAATATATAAAAATTTTAAGTACCAAATAAACAAAACAAATTTAATTTATTAGAGACTGTATACAAATTTATGAAAGGCTTAAATAAACCCATGATTAAATTTAACTTCTTGTAAGATATATTTATGGAGATTACAAGATAGTTACATAATAATTTTAAGAAGTTAATATTTATGTGTCATCAATAGAAAAATAAAATATACTATTAATTAATCAGAATATTGCTTTTAAAATAAAATTCAGCAAATTATATGTAACAGTTAATAATCTGATATAACTGTTCAACAATTATTTACATTATGAGTGCAAGCAAGTTTATTCTTTTATGTAAAATAATAGATGTTGTGCATGGTTGGTAAGTAAGACAATTATCAAACTCATTAAGTTTGTGAAGCTACCCATCAATTTCAATCATCAATTGGACTGCACAGTTTTTCCATTTGTCAGCATTGCATAAGAATCTGTGGAGAATTGAGTTCATATTTGGTTAACATTGTTTTCATATTAAGACTGAATAGAGATTATTTTTCAATTCAAAACAATTATCGATTGAGAAAAGGAAAAACAATATCTGATTATCCTTTTAATAGATTTTTAGACAATTGGCGAATCTTGGCCAAAATTTTTTGAGGAGCCAAAATAATATATTTAACATTTTTATCACTAATTTAGTGAAAATTAATACATAATTTAATATAACTATAACTATAAAAAAAATTACACATATCTAAATGATTGTCACTTGTTTTTTTATATTCTTGAACTTATTAAATAATTGAATCACAATTCAATTTTTCAGACATTTTTTTTCCAATGTAAATAACCAAAATATTCATTCTCTATTTTACTAATGTACACATATCGATTCAAAAGTCATCACAAACTTTCATTTCATCATCGTTATGCTTATATGATGAGCAATCTTATCAATTTCAAAAAATGAATTTATTCTTTTGTTTTTTTATCAATATACCTATCTACCAAACAAGTTTAAGACTAAAAAAATAATTTATCATAATCTAATAAGAAATTGAGATACACAATTACTAAAAAATATTATGATAATCAAGTCACAATTAAAAACCCCTATAAAAAATCACATAATACATTACTTGCTCTTCTATATTCATAAAAAAATGAATATACAAAAAGATAATGAGATAAAAAAAAACATAGCTAAATATTAAACAAGTATTTCATTACCAAATGAGACAAGAGAACATTACTTTTTTTTTTCCTTTAAGAGTATAAGAGAACATTACTTTTTTTTTTCCTTTAATAATAGGTTTCTATTTAATTTTATTTTTTCAATAACAAAAGAGATAAGGTAAAGATGAGAGATGAGTACAATATTTGAAAAACTCAAAAAACAATGAGAAAAAAATTATTTTAACAATTTTTTATCTTTATAAAATTTAATTTTATATTGTACTATTTATTAACATTAAATATTATACTTTATAAAAAATAAAAAAAATACTTAATTTAATTTTTATTAATTTTCGGTATACTACTATCAAATTTAAAACGATACAAATAATTTAAAAAATTTAAAACTAAACATAATTTAAATTTTTTTAAATACATATAATTTTGAAAAAGTTGAAAATGTTGGGGTGCCGTGGCCCCTGTCCGCTGCTGCATAGCTTCGCCACTGTAAACAAGAGAAAATATGTATTGAATAACTTAATCAAGATTAAAATATTATTAACCAAATTATATATTATTTTTCCTGAAGGAAACTTAACTAGTGTCGAAAATCTTATATTATTTCATATAAGTCGATTTTAATATTTATCTTAAAATAATATCAGAATCTCTTATAATAAAATTTAATTGGAAACAAAACTCACCAAGTTTAAATAAATTATATTGTGAATTATTTAAATAACATGCTCTAAAACAAAATACTATTTTTCTCAAATTATAATGACCTTATCTATAGAATAGAGCTTTCATATATGACTTAATTTCAGCTTATAAAATTTATTTTGTCTTTTAAAACAACATAAAATCAATCTCATATATATCTCCCAATATCTTTTAATCATAAAAATTGATTTTTATAGTTGGATGTCACGTTAGCATCTTCTAACAAAGAAGCATATTAATTTTTTAGCACTAATATATCTAATTGTTTATAAAAGTATCAACAAAAGATGTAGAATATACAAAGCAACAAAATATACACATAAATATGGACAAAAGTTATACAATAAATCTTAAAGTTAATATTTAAATCTAATTTTGGATTTCAGTAATTATGGTGAGGTCTTTAGACCCCATACAAAGTTTCTACCTTTAACGAACTGCCTTTGTTAAGGAGAAGTGATCCTAGAGGCAATCAAAAATGTCTATTAATTATAACTTTGGTAATGATTTTAAAGCTAACACAACACTAGTCCTAAACAATGTTCAAATTTATGTCTAGAAGGATCTAACCCTAATGGAAGAATTGAGACAAAGCAAAAGACATTTGAGCCAATAATATTCCAGAAAATTGTTGAGAATAGTCTAAGTATGAATCAAAATCCTACATCGGATAGAATAAACAACGTTAAACACTATATAAGAGTAAATACTCATATCACTATTATCTTAAGATTTTAGATTAGAAGTGTGTCAAATGTCTTATATGTGTAAGACCAATGTCTTATATAATCTTTCAATATATATAAGTCGAACAAAAACTTGGTAGAAGTAGCCACCACAATCATCAAGGTTAGGGGCACTATGCCCATATAGGGAGAACACGACCTGTTGGACCACTTCGAAGGAGGGAGGCTCGGGGAATTCGACATTATCTTCATGGAGCATGGAGTGAGGAATAACATTTTGGACCAGGTCATTGTCCTGAGAAGTCATTCCCTAATCATAGAGAAAATAAAAGTAGCCTAAGATATGAGCACCTAAGTCTGATTGGGAAGTTAGAAACTTATCCCTATCCCTAAGCATAAAATTGGATGGAAAAGAATTTTCGAATTTCACCACACTGCAAAAAAAAAAAAAAAAAAAAAACCTTGGATTTTTTACCTCAGTTAGAAAACCATTGAATCCTGGATTTCTTTTTCCGAAAAGCTTTCTCAAACCAAAAGGGCCTTCTCAACCCAGAAGGCATGACCAAGCATAAAACTAACTTCAAGCTCTTGATTTTCCAAGGAGATAGGATCATTTAAAGTGGCAACACCAATTTGATCCTATAGGATCTGAAGTTTGACCTCAACCTTTCTGACATTGTTATGGACACTACCAGTGATGTCTCTATTCCAGGATAATTTTGGTTTTTCTTGGGCTTGTGTTGTAAAATGTACATGAGATAAGTTATCAACATCTTCCTTAGAGACATCTTGGTTGATTCTACTTGAGTCCTTGTGCTCTTTCCATATGTAAAGGAACTCAAAAGTGTGAACCTGCTAAGAAAAACTGCAAAAGGAGACAAGCAGGGCAGAGCGGGATTATAACTGTAATTGCGTTGCCCTTCACACAGGAAACGACAGAAGGAGGAGCTCACTCACCAGAACCAAACACTTAATAATCTCACTTAATTACACATTAAAATGAGGCAACAAAATCAAAATACTAGTGTTCCCACGAAGTGGAACCGTTTATGATCAGATAACAACGAATAATGCTCCGCTATTATGTGATCTTTATGTGTGTCTGTTTAGTATTATGCATGATTTGGATCATTGAGAACAGTAAACTGATTGGAATCTTGTTATCAGTTGAGGAATGTGCAACATTGCAACTGACTATTGACCCATTACAGCAATAACCAACGACGTAAGAACCCAACGCCAAGGGAAAATAAATTCCACACACATTACGAACATGAAACCACAGCCAAAGTAATAACGTGTAGGCAGAGGCAATTTCTAACTACTACCCATACGTAAAGCAATGCTCGAAAAAGATGAATCTCGGATGTCAGAAAACTTATCTTACCTCAGACATTATATTCTTGCTTTGTGCCTGAAAAGCAACAAAGGCTAGCAGTAATACGATACGTTACAAGCAATTGAATGACAATATTTAGATTATGTACTCATCCAAAATATAAAAATGTGAAAACGGTAAGATATAAATTTATTGGCCCAAAAATGCAACACGATCCTTTTGAACTGCTTGTGTTAGGTTGATATCAAAGAGTTCACAACGTATAGGCATCTCCATCTCATAGAATGGATTCTTCAAAACGTAGTCCGTGTACAATTCATAGACAAATTTCAGTAAATTTTCCATGTGTTGAGCTCCAGGCTCACACACCACAAAAAACTTTGTTCCTGCAAGAGAGAAGGAACATTTTTGTTAATACCAATATGGTGAAGAAATAAAAGTGAGAATCTTGCATGCTTATTTTTTTCCAGTGACATTTAACCGAATATAGAACTGCTAAGCAATAAAAACATAGTTCAATTAAAAAAACAAGTGCGAAACATAAATGCCAAAGTAGGGCAAGGAAGCAGCTAAACAACAGACAAAAAACAGCCAAACATCTAGAACAATGTCAACTCTCAAGAATTCAAGTTCATTGATCCAAATCCGAAGATGCAGGTGTGACCCAGAGGAATCGGAAAATGGAGTAATGGGTGTTTATTATCACAAAAATGACAGTGCTGAGAAAAAACAAATACAGTCAATATACTGGGTCGTGTCACCACCAAAAAGTTATATTTATTGCTACAATAACCCAACCTGCCTTCCAACTTAACGATTATGTTTTTTACTCTAAAATCAGGTGCTCGAGAAAATAATTCATTTCTGTTTGCAACATAAATAGCATTGCCAAAGTATTAAGTGGACTTTGCCTTATAAGGGGGTTTATCTGTTAGTCTATCGAGACCTTTTAGACAGAATCAAGATTAAAATCCCAAAGCAATCAAGTACACCTTATTTATAATGGGGTTTACCAATAAGTATCTAGAGCTTCATATATACACAAACCACAACTACCTGAAAGGCCTTAAAGGCGTGCATGAACAAGAAAAGGTGCTAGGTACCAGACAAACTAATAATTTTATTCACTGAGTAAATTGCAAAGCTAATGCAATAACAACGGTTAAAGACTAATTACCTGTCAGTGACTGAAAGCAATGAAGATCAAACGTATCTGCTTGGAGAAGTTCAATTCCTAAACAGCCTAATACAGGTGATAACTGCTGAGAGATAGCATGCATTGAGTGCCATAAACTTGCCACCCGCAAGCTGTCATTGGTATCCATTCTTCCGGCAGACCCATAATCCTAAATGCAAAAGAATTAACGTGTAATTCTAATAGATTCCGTTGTAAAAAGAAAAACTCAACTAAAACTAACTAAAATGTTGAAATTGATTTTTTAAAACAAAGGGTCGGAAAGAAAACTAAGCTATCATCGCTAACCATCTCCCCAGCAATTCCATATCCAAATTAGTAAGATTCAGCATACTTCTTAAACATACTGACAATTCTAGATTCTAAGAAAGAACCAAAACTCCAAATATCAGACATATGTACTGAGGAACCAATGGGATGAGATGTAAAAGGTATCTTGATCACTTCTTAAACAAAATTTAGAACTGAAGCTCAATATACAAGCTGATCAGACATATGAGACTTAATTAACAATGCAAAAAGAAACTATGACAAGGTCAAAATTTTAGCTTTCGGTCACATTTAAAAATAAAAAATGTAACAACAATAAATATGCTTTCTGCCATCAATATCAAGGGAATATAAAATAAATCTTAGAAACCCAACATAAAGAATTTGATGTTGGAATCAGTGAGCAACAGAAAGTAAAGAGAACCATACCTTATAATAGATCAATCCACCAGACTTATTGATGATGTAAAGACTGTAAATTGCTGCCATTTCGAAAACTTTTCCAGAATCTGAAACGAAGATGATGACAGAATTTAACAGCGAACTTCTCAAAATTAAACTCTTGTACTTACCACAATAACATAGTCTGCGATTTACAGCACCAGTAACAAACGAACATTATCGTGAACACTGAATGAAAATAATTGATAATAAATAATTGAAACACGTATCAACATCCAAATGCTATAAAACAAACAACACCATTAGATTTACAAGTACCACGACCAAAATTCAAAACCCCAACTTTTTACTTCTTTCGAAAGAAAAACATTTCATTAGACAAACGAAGAATGAATGCGATGAGGACGGGACGTGGCGACCAGAACAAAATCTAGTACTATACCTAAATTCATATATCGACATTTACATTGCAGTCAAATCCAGAACATAATTTCAGCACAACACAGAACCAGATCCAGAAACATCTCATCATCTGAAATCCTTGAGGAGAGAAGAAAAAAAATCATACCTAAAGGAAGAAAAACTGAAAACGTAACAAAGGGTAGGACAGAAGTTCCAACGTCGTCTGCATGAGGCGCCTTGCCCTTGCCTCGCCGTCGCCGTCGTGAACTCGAGGGAGGAGATCAGATGAGCTTGCGGCGGCGGGAAGAGAGACTGGATATGAGATTCGTTTCTCGTGGGTGCGAAGGTTGCCGGTCGCCGGTCGCTGCCGCGCCGTGAGCTTAAGGGAAGAGGCGATTCGTTGCGGTGGTTGAGTTGTGTTTGCTGCTCTGCCTTCTTGTTTTCAGTTTCAGAGAGAGTGAGGTGTCACGGGTTACGAGTTATTCGAAAAGCCTAGTCGGGCTGCAATGCCCGACCCGCGTAACATCGTTATTTTTAATTTTAAGTATTTAATGATTTTTTTTTAAATTAAATATTTAATACATTAAAAGTTTTGGTTTAAATAGTTCTTATTATTTATCGGTTTAAATATATATTTGATCCTATTTTTGTTATTTTTATTAAATTTTGTTTTATTTTTTCGTTTTGTATTCAATTAAGTTTTTATTTTTGTCAATTTTTGTTTAATTTAATCTTTTTTACTAACGGTGTTTAAATAGTTAACATACGTGTTAGTTCCTGACTTTTTTATTTTTAAATTTTATTAAACTTTTTTAATTTCAAAAAAATTATCCAGGTGTCAATGCTAGTGTCACGTATCAGTTTGTGGTTGTGTTTTTTTTGTTCAATTTAGTTCCTATATTGGTTATTTTTGTTCAATTTAGTCCAATTTTTTGTTAAAATAAATCAATTTTGTCCCTTTCAAATTTATACCAAATTTAATATCTTTTATATAAATTATATTAATATTTTTTCTAACATTGAAGTTTTCATTAATTATTTTTTAAATTTAATTATAAATTATTAAATTTAATTATAATTTAAATAAAATTCTTATATTTAATTGCTAAATAGAATATAATTATTTAAAATATTATAAGAATATAATTATTAAATGTTTTTTTAATATTTATATTTTAAAATACTTTTAAAATTGATATTTAAAAATATTTTAAATATTCAAAATATTTTAGAAAAGTAAACTAATATTTGTAAAATTAACATTTAAATATAAAATATTTTAGATTTTAATATCTAAAATGCAATAAAAATATTAAATATTTTATATTTAAATGTTTATTTTTCAAATGTTAATATATATTTTTAAAATTTTAATAATCATATTTCAATAATATTTAAATAATTATATTCTATTTAACAAATGAATCTAAAAATTATATTCAATTTATAATTGAATTTCAAAAATAATTAATAATAATGTCAATTTTAAAAGTTAAATTGTTCAATTTTAACAAAAAATGAGATTAAATTAAATAAAAATAACGAATACAGGGACTGAATTGAACAAAAATAACGAATATAAAGACTAAATTGAACAAAAATAAATAATACAACACAAACTGACATGTGACACTAGCATTGACATGTGGTACAATTGTGACTTAACACGTGACACAATTGTGACTTGGCACGTGGATAATTAAAAAATTAAAAAACAAAATTAATTTTAAAAAAATAAAAAAAATCAGGTGCATGACATTTAAAAACGTTAACAACTTAAACACGATTAGTCAAAAGGATCAAATTGACCAAAAATTGACGAAAATGAAGATTTAATTGAATAAAAAATGAAAATAAAAGTCAAATTAAATAAATATAACAAAAATAGGGACCAAATGTATATTTTTTTTTATTGTATTTTACTTATCTCCTGAACTCCATATCAAATTTTTTTCGTATAGGTTGTTAAGTATTTCAAAAACTTAAACCAAAATAATTACAAATAAACATCATCATATCAAGTATGTTTTATTAATTAGTTTAGTTTTTCTTAAATTAAAATATTTCTTACCATTTAAAAATATAACGATAATTAATTTAGTAATTAATAAAAAGCACAATTAATTATAATAATTAAAGAACTACATGGTTTAACTAAAAACCAGTTTTGTGTGCTTAATACTGTGGATGATCTACCCAACAATAGTATGAAAAATTCCCATATAGATGTAATTAAAAGTGGATAACACATATTCAGTGTATTGGATTAATAGATAATTGATACATTTTCATTTTGTATTAAATAATTAATGATGATTTAAGATTTATAGTATTGCTACTTCATATTTAAATAATAATTTATACAATTTTGTATATATAAATATGAATGGATTTTTTTAGAATATTTTAATACACACCTAAAAAGTAAATGATTTATTGAAGTATCTTTCAACTATAGAAAGTTTTTGTAATAATAAGATGAAAATAGTATAACATCTTATTTTAATATACACGTTTTAATCAGTTTTACTTGGTTCATCATTTCTTTCTTTTCATAATGGGTTTACGTTTTAGTTATATAATGAAAATGTAATCACATTAAAAGATTTTTATCCTTTAAATAAGGCTACTTCAATTAATCATTATTAAATATAATTTCTAAAATATCAAGAATTTCACTCCACAAGTATAACATACCACCACTCTTTTCACTTATCCTCAATATATAAACATGAAAATCCCAATTTTTATTTATCATCCAAAAATGGTAGCTCTTTTAGGTCCATTTAGAAGTTTTTTTATACAAAAAAAAATAGAAAATTACTTTTTTATTATTATTATGTTTCAGCTTTAAAAAAAAAATCTGATTAAAAAAAACTTTTAATAACTCATCATAAAAAAATAGTTGTTTTAAGAAGTATATTTTTATAAAAATAAATATAAGTTAGTTTATACCTTTTCAAAAATAATCATTACTTGTAGTCACTTTTTTAATTTGTAAAATTTCTCTAATTGTTCATCGTACATGAATTTAATTATGATTTTTTTACATAAATGTATTTGGAAATTGAGATTTTTTATTGATGCACCTAGTAAGCTTTTCCTAATTTGAATATACTTGCATCTTAAATATACTTATATAAACAGCAAAAGAGTGAAACTGAGGAAAAACACTTCACATTAACAATATTTTTAGAACTCTTGTCTGATCATTGTTATGGCCAGAAAGAAGTTGGATCTGACATACATCACCAATGACTCAAAGAGGAAGACAACGTTAAAGAAAAGAAAACATGGTTAGTGGTTGGTTTCTCTTTCTCTTCAAACATAAACTATTATTATTAACTTTATATAATCTATGTGAGAAATATTCTATAAATTAGTTTATAAAGAGTTTTATTTTATTTTATTGTTTCATATATTGTTTTTGTGCAAATGTATATTATTTAGAGGCACATGAAGCTCAGACAAGCCTCACAAATATTGTGTCTCTTATTTGACATGTATCGGACATCGAGTAAAATATTTGTATCACACACTTATTGATAAAGTGTCCATTTTAAAAGATTTTTTTTTTTGTCTTTTACCTGATTTTGACATGGCTCCAACATAATGTTAATAATCACAAATCCAATGGTTTTTTTTTTAAAAACTCAAACTTGTTACATAAGTTTCTATTATGATTATAAAAATAAGGAGCAAACCATATGATCACAATTTTTCACTTTTTGGGTATTAGATAGATAGATCATATTCATTTTTGTGTTAGTTTACAATGTGTTTGTTGACAGTTTGGAATTAATATGTATATACACGTTCTGTCCTGTGTCCTATATTTTTTCAATTTAGTTAAATTGTGTGTGTTTGTGGACCTATCATATTCGTGTCCGTATCTGAGCTTCATACACACATACACAGAGACATGTAGACACAAATACATTTAAACAATCATGCACATAGACATCTACACTTTTAGTAAAATTTCAAACTTCACATCACTTTTCATTTCTTCATTATGTTTTATTAACAGGTTTGATCAAGAAAATGAATGAAATTAGCACCCTCTGTGGGATTGAAGCATGTGCCATAATCTATTCTCCAAATGATCCTCAGCCAGAGGTTTGGCCATCTGAGCCAAAAGTTCAAAGGGTACTTTCCAAGTTCATGGAAATGTCTGAGCAGAAACAATGCAGAAAGATGTTGAATCAGGAGAGCTTGTTGAAACAAATAATCATCAAAGGCCAACAACAGTTAATAAGACAAAGGAATGAGAACAGAAAGAAAGAAATCACTCATCTTATGTTTCAGTACTTGAGTGTCGGGAAGGTTTTTGACAATCCTAGTTTGATAAATTTAAATGATCTCTCATGGTTGATTGATCAGAACCTGAATGAAATAAAAAAGAATATGACTATGATCCAAATCCAAGAAGGGGCACCAGTGACTAAAAATGGAGAACATGGATACATGCATCATGTTCACGGGCTAGAGAACACCATAGACACCATTCAGAACCAACATTGATTCATGGAATCCTTTACAGATGTTAATGTCCAAAAAGTCTTTGGCTAAAATCATGTCTCCTTTAAAGAGAGTTTGTAGGGTTTTTCTCATTTGAACTAGCAATTCTTAGTTTAATGTCTCTCTTCAAACTATATTTTTATTTTGGTTTCTTTAATGTGTTATTTTTCAATTGAGTAATACATGCATATTATCTTTGACGGTTGATTTTATTATTTCCGAAAACAAAATCACTTTAACACATGTTTGAATTACATTTGTAAACCAAAACTATTTTCGATTTGTCTATTGTAAAACAAGAAATTTTGCATGGTTATAAGTAAGTTTTGACTATTCATTTTGCAAACTGAGGTATGGATAGTTTCAAAGAAAGACAGTAAGATTTTCAAACCATGACTCATATTGTGTTTATAGTTTCACAATAAGTAAAATTTTTGAAGAAGACATACACATTATGGTTAAAATGTAGGAACGAACATAAAATCATGGAACTTCTACTCAACATCGTGTCCCATCCAGAGTAAGATTTTCTATGATTACTTTTTGTCATTATACCATTGATCCATCCCTTTTGTTGAATGGATATATAACTTTTATTATTTAAAAAAAAATGAAAACATCTTATTAAAATGAAAAACTTTGAGAAAAAAACAAAATCATTTTCTGTCTCTCCATTCTCTCTTTTCCTGTTTTCTGTTCTCTCCCACCCTTTCCACTCCCCTTGGTCTCTCAAGGTAAAAGAAATAAAAGTGACCAAATAATTGCTACTTCTAAAGCTTTTGGTTTAAACCTTAAAATGACTTTTAAGAGAAAACACACCGATATAGCCTAAAAGAGAAACTCATTTATAGAGTAGAAGTAAACAAATATACAAAGGACAAATGTATAGTCAATGGACTATAATATCTTGTTGATAAAATTAATATTTTCTCAAATAAATGTAATTTACATAAACAAATCTAATTCCAGTAACACATTTTGTATTCCCCTCCTCCTTAAACTTCTGCATAAACTTAGTCTCATTTTAAGTATATCAATGGCACCCCTCGAGCCACAACCACTAAATGAGAAACGAAGACTCTATTGTTCTAGTAAAGCTTTAACTACCAACAGTGGAACACTATATCTCTAAAGTTAACAAAAACTTGGATAAAACTTGGATTGCTTCTTAAAAGCTGCTGCATCTGTAATGACCTGCACAGATTCAGGTGGTGCTTCAGCTACTTTCAAGTCTGTGTTGCAACCCCATACCCGAATGAGTAGACGCCGACACTTCGGAGATGACGGTTTAAAGTAAGTCTTGTACCATTCAACAACATCATGTTTGGTTATGTTCTTCAATTCCTCTGCTTCCTTCATTGAGAAATCGAAGATATACCTGAAAACCATAAGGTTTAGTCACATAAGCCATCATTGTAGCAACAAAATGCAGCTAATAATGACATTTCCTATAAGCCCTTTTAGTCCTCCTTAAACTTCTATAATGACATTGCAGAAATTACTCCATGCTTTACCAAAATGGATTCAGTAGTAAAAAAAAGCATAAATATGCATATAAAAGATACCAAACAGCTGAACCATATGGAATAATAAGAGGGTGCTGGTTGTACAACTTCAACAATAATTGACAACTTTAATAACTAAAGCCTAACACTATCATCTATACCACAAAAATATGTAAGTACCTTTTATCAACAATCTGGTTCCATAATCTATTGCTTTCACATGAGAGTGAAGGATCTTTCTCTAGCAGCTTTGCCATTAACCCGCTCTTGTAATTCTCAAAGGAATCACCCTCAAGTCCATCCTGCAATCCCAATACATTTCTCCAAACATGAGTCTTCATTCAGAAAATAAACACTTCGATAAATCTTTTAGACAAGACTCCTCCACAAAATCAAGTCAGAAACATTTTTGTCATATGACAACGTTATTGTCTTATGACAGTGGTATAATGCTTATTTATCAACATTAATAATGCCATCATCTGAGAGGGAGAAAAAAATTTCAGACTCTGCAGATGACAAATTCAAAGCATTTTACTATTTGCATCCATTTTCCATCTTTCTCAATAATAGTAGGGTGGGCCTATTATAACTTCTTAAGAACCCAAGTCATGTTAGCCTTATTGCAGCTCACAAGGAAGCAGATAACCTAAGAAAATGTAGGTTGAAGGAATGAGGAACTCTTACCAACAATTCTTCCAGGCCATTTAAGAAGTTGTCAATTCTACCTTGCAAGTAAACTGGGTTGTACTCAGATGACTGAATGCAGAAACAAAACCCAAAGACGCGGTATGTTACTCGAGGGCTGCACTCAACAACATAACCAAGCTGCTCTTTTGTCCTGTAGCCAGATACATGAATTTTAGTCCTCAAAGAGACAAACAACGCAGGATGGACAAAAGAAAGATAAAGAAACAGCAATCTCAACACAAGCATAATAAGTAACCTATGCTCTGAGCTAGTTTACAACAATTTGAATTTAAGAGATATCAACAATTAGAATAGCTTGCTCACGTAAATGCAAGTACAAGTTCATTTTGCACTGAAAAGATGGGTAACAGATTATCATTCTGAGGTATTATTTGGCATGGAATGTCAATCACGAGAGAATAGAGAGAAGAGAGGACCTATGGTCATTAACAAATACCAGAAGTCAAATACACGAAACTAAGAAAAACAGATTGTCACCTCAGCTGATTAAAAAATGGCTCCTCCACGATTTCCTCAAAAAGATCAATCAAAGCTTTCAATTTGATAGACCCCAAACCAAAATCTTGATCAAATTGAAAATAAAGCTGCATAAAAACCAAAACCGAAGTAAGAATAACAACAAATTGTCAGGGACAGAAAATAAATATCTATGAAACACATTGGTGAAAAAACCAACCAATCTTACTAAAATTACCTCAGCCACAGAGTTCTTTTCTGACTTATTCTTCACACTGATATCCCTAACTAAATTGGCACCAGATGGCAGGCAAATAACCCGCTCGGCATGCCTCAACTCAGTGGGGAGTGGATTTACGGGAAAATTCATCTTAAATATATTTGATATGCCAATTGCTTCTTCTTTCGAAAGATTTCCATGACATAGGCCCTCCACATATAACTGTACAAGATTAAGATATAAAAGAATAAACCTCCAACAATGTCAACTACAAAAGACAAAACTCAAACCATAAAATCCAACAATTAACCTATGTTGACTTATCATATTCAGAATATAACTCATTTAAAAATCAACTAAAAACCAACAATATATGACAGATCATAAAGGAGTAGTAGTTGCTTTCTTGCAGTTGTTAGTGTTACAACCTAGGGCATGGGACTTCTACATGCACATTAAGGTCAAAATAGGGAGCAATTTTGGTAGCACAAACAATAAAGTTACAAGAACAATAACAAAAACTCATTCATGTACCCCTCAGTAGTTGGCACGACACAATGATGCATGTTGCTCACTCGTCACCCATCACAATTGGAATTTGAAAGACAACAAAATCTGAAAAAAGTATAATAGAAAATACTAATACTAATACTAAATATTTTATATCAACCTGGGAGAGAAGTCCAGGGACAAATGCCTTCAGATCATCAAGACACAAATCATTTAGATAATGCAGCTTCTCGTCGACATCATAGAAGCTCTCACACAAAACTTGCAATCTCACATATGTTGAATGGCTTAGTGGCTTCATGTTGGAGTTCTTTAAAGTTCTCTTCATATCTTCTTTTATGACCTGTCCAGATAATCATTGGTTCATGACAGCAATGACAGAATGTAGTAAAATTGAAGATAGAAAAAATAAAATATGGTTAACACTGAAAAAAAAATAGAAAGAAACATATCACATACCTTAAACCGATCATCAGTTGGCACGAAAGATTTAGCTACTGAAAAGAATTTAGATAACAGAACAGGAAGCTTCTCGTTGAAACCATAGACCTTCAGCTCAAGCATGTCACCAACATAATTGACATAAGTTTCTAACTTGGCAACACTAGCCTGCATCCACAGACAAAGATTGGATTACAAAAAATATCTAAAAATAGGATGGGACAATTGGCACAACCTGCACCACTTATAAGTGCAATTTCTTAAATTGCAACCAAATATTCAATTGAGGAAACTACAATTTGAAGAAGGTTGTTGGGGCGTGAATAGACATTAATGAGTGGCAATAGCCCCAACCCTAAAGTACTGTTCTCTATTGAATGACTTGTGGTATATGCATACTTTATTTAAGGAATACTAAAGAAGGGTTCAACACTAAAGCTTTATACTCTGCTTTATTTATTAACATTATTACAATGAAAGAGAAACACAACGTTGGTGATACTACACACGGTTTTAAGCACCTTCCAATGTCATGTATTCACATTCAAGATATTTAGCAAGGTCACTTTGTCATATATTTCCTATACCTAATATCAGAGGCCAGTTTCTCGGGAGGTGGGGGCAATATACTTTAATAAAATGAAAACTAAAAATCAAATTTCAATCAATAGGAAAAGAATAAAAAGTGAGCTCTAGAATGTTATATATAGGTACTCTTGAATAGTCATTTGTTTTCACAAATATATTAATGGGAGCATTTTATGATTGATAATAGGTAACTAATGATTATCTGGTTTGATGATTAGTTTTAGACCTCTAGAAACATTTGAAATGGATAATTTATTTATGGTGAAGAATCTAGTGAAAAATGAGAGCATTTTTTAAGATGTACTTAATTTTCTGTAATATTTATGTATGTATATACATGTATATATATATATATATATATATATATATATATATATATATATATATATATATGTGTGTGTGTGTATATATATACTTGATAGAAAAAAAACAGTATCTAAGCCCAAGTTGTCTTTTGTTTCTAAGTTTTGTACTTCTATCATGTTGTAGGTGAATTAACCTGGTATGTGATTTCATTCAACTCGTCTTTCAGAAGGTGAATGAACAATTCAGATAATACACAACTCTTCACGTCAGCATATCCACCCTTCATGCTAATTCGAAAATACGTATTGGCGCGAGGAACTTTGAAAGTGCTATCAGGCTTGTACCAGAATTTTATCAATGCTTCATCAACTATACATCTAGGAGAAGTTGAATTTGCAAAATCGTCAGCACATGTGTCACTAGCACGAATAGAAAAGTCACTTGGAATAAACTCATTTTTGGAAGGAAGATGCAGTGAGGCATCAATTTCTGGAGGATTTCTCCACAACTCCATCATCTTTTGAGAAATATCTTCTTCCACGTAACGTGAACCAAACCAAGGTTCATTTTGGAAATCTGGAAAAAAAATTCAAAACTTTCAATTGTCATGGTGAAAATATAACTTCCAGAACTAATCTTTGAGCAGTGAGATAATGGTCATTATTTTCTAATATTTCAAAGCAGCAGGCACATATAGTAGAAACAAAATAATCATCATGGAAGAGAACCCCACCCTCAATCACCATTATTGAATAAGGATTATTTAAAAGCATAATGATAGGCAACAGTCAATGGCCTAGACCTATGCCAGTCAATGTTATCAAGGATACAGACAAAGGGAAAAGGACAACAAGCAATTGCCAATTAGATACGGGAAAAAAAAGAACTCACCTTCTGACTTAAGGAATGACTTTGAGACCACATCCACCCTCATGTTTTCAGGAATGAAGAAACCAAGAACTTTTTTTAACAATTGTTCATCCCAAGTCTTGTACACATAGTCACCATAAATGACATGCTCAGGTGGATAAAAGTGCATATTTTCTGCAGAATTAAAATGAATAAATCAATAAGGGCAATAAATTTGTAAAAGCACTATATCATATTGCTAAATAGCAATAATACCTACATAAGGGAAACAGCCAAAAAATGAAAGGACCAGCCGACTCTTTCATATAATTGGGTTGAGAGCATAACAAATAGATCTTCAGCTTTTGCTACATATTCTAAATGACTAGTCATAATGGGCTAAAACCCGTGAGCCAACTCGGCCCACCACAGGTTCGAGCTGGGTTGAGTTAAGAAATAATTATAAATTTCAATACAGGCCAAAATTGGACCTGGCTCACCTAGGTTGAACCCTTAGTAAGCTGGGTTGGCTCACCAACCTGGACATAAAAAAGAAAATTAACCCACCTCCAGCCCAAAACACAAGCAAACATTTTTATTTTTTTAATTTTGGGGGAGAGATGCCAAAGCCATGACACAAGCAAATTGTATTCGGATTGTTAAGATGAATATGTTGGATTGATTTTTGAAATTATGTAGAATTATGATTTGGTTTTTGGGATGAATGATTTATTTATTGTCTAAAATGAGAAAAGACAAAATTTTAAAATAGGTTGGACTTTTTGATTTTGGTTACAAATTAAAAAAATATTGTTAGATTGAAGAAAACAAAAAATGTAATTTTTTTTAATTAAGTGAGTCAACTCGTTTAACTCATCAACCCGTGGTGGGTCGGACCAGGCTCAAATTTCTTAAGCTCACTAATAAGTGAGTTGGGTTGGGTTGGCTCACTAAGTGGCCAACTAAGTGTCCAACCCGTGGTGGGCCAGGCCAGATGACCTATTTTAACAGCTCTTGTATTCCTTTCATTTTTATGTATCTTGGCCCTTTTTTCATGTACTTGATTATCAAATACTACAGACCAGTTGAGTTCTTCAATTAACTCCTATGCAATATAAAAACATTGTTTCTATCCTTTCACAACAATCATCATACATAAATTAACATCATATTCCACTCAAATAAACAATGATTTGGATATGTTTGTCATAATATTTTATATTATCTTTTGAGAAAAAGTTGTTTTGTGTTGTATCTATCTATAACTTAGAATCATAGGGAAAATTTATTTATCGTTCATTAAGCTACAGTTGTATGCCGCTCATCCTTGTGTGTATACAGAGGCACATATACACACATATACATATATACCCTTGAATCCATAGATCTAAGTTAAGATCTCTCAAGCTCTTTTACAAATTTATACTCTTTCAAGTTGGTATTAGAGAGGGTAGATCCCACCCTACCTGTATTGTTTGACAAGAAAACATCTTCTGCCAAAATGGGTTAGAACTCGTGAGCCAACTTGGCCCACCACGTGTTTAGGTCAGGCTAGGTTCAAAATATTTTACAAATTTCAGTACGGGTTAATTTTTTACCCAATCCACCAAGAACTTGGCTCACCTGAGTTGAACCTGTGGTGAGACGGATTGGTGAGCCAACCCACAAATAAAGGGTCACACAAGTGTTTTTTATTATGTTGGACTTTGCATTTGAGTCAGATTGGGTTGTTCATAACTTGTTGTTAGATAGTAATTTGTATTTTTGTGATTTTAGTTTGTATTTGGAGTTTAACATCATTTTGGATTGTATTGAAGTTTATTTAAATTTTAACCACAATTATAATTTAGTATTTTTGTGACCCGGAAGAAAAAATTTGTATTTCTTTTAATTAAGTGAGTCAGTGAGCTAACCCTTTTAACCTACCAACCCACAGTGGGTCAGGTTGGGTTCAAATTTTTTTGGTTCGCTAATAAGTGAGTTAGATTAGGTTGGGTCACTCAAAAGTCAACCCCTGGTGGGTCAGACCGGGTGACCCGTTTCGGCAGCTCTAACAGGACTTCACCTTTTTCTCTGACAACTACTAAATTTGAAGCATCTCTCTACGGGACCCAACCTGTTTCGTTACAAAGGCTAGTTCTCTCATGCTCTATCACACATTGCTTCTCTAAGTTGCTCGGTTCGGCACACTTAGCCCACTTGCTGCCTTCCTGTCACCAGAACACCATCATGCCATCTCTAGCACTTTCGTCGAATTCTTCTATTCCTATTCCAACCCTCACTTTACATTTTCGTCACTATTCACAACCTAAACCCTAGAGGGCTTTTCTTCTCTTGTGGGTTTTTGGTTTATGTTGGCACTAAGGAAAAACTTAATGGTAAAAATTATTTATCTTGGTCTGCTTCTATTGAACTTTGGTTTCTTGGCCAAGGTTTTCATAATCCCTTGGAAAAAGATAGTAGTGAAATATCATCAAGTGTTGAACAAGGGAATAAGTTGGACATCCAACTTTGTGCTTTGCTATGGCAATCCATGGTCCCTAATATATTAGGGACCCTCAAAACATTCAAAACATGTAAATCTTTTTGAAAGAAGGCTTAGACCACATGAGGTCATGTGAAATTCAACAAATATGGATATATTTGTGATAATCAAGCAACTCTTCACATTGCTTCCAACCATGTGTTTCATGTGTGGACAAAATATATAGAAATTGAATGCATTTTACAAGAGAAAAGTTGTTGTCCAAGGAAATTGACCAAGTTTGTTGGCTCCAATGATCAACTTGTAGACATTTTGACAAAATCTCTAAGAGGAGCTCGGATTCAATTTATATGTTACATATAAATGTATGTTCCAGCTTGAGAGAAAAACTTAGAATAGTTGATATTATCTTCTGGAAAAAAACTGTTTGTTTTGTATCTATTTGTAACCTAGAATCCTGGGGCAAATTTCTTTCTCTTTCCTTAAGCTTATGTTGTAAGACATTGATCCTTATGTGTGTGTTTGAATCTGAATCAATAGGGATATCTAAGTTATTATCTCTCAATCTCTTTTCCTCGCATATACTCTTTCAAGTATGTTCTTGTACCAAAACTGCATAATTTCAAGCACCAAGATTTTCAAAAGGCACGAACATTAAGAAAAATTCATACTAGAAAAAAAAGTTTGACTATACTACCAAGAAAATAATTTAGAAACCTGCAAGCTCAGCAGCATAATCATCCTGAGGCTGCTCTTCCACAAATCTGAAATCCATGTTGCCAATACTTTGAAGTTCCTTAAATATCCATTCTTGAGGTGAATCTTGACGCAATAACTTAAGGTATTGATAGACAAAGCCAATGATGTCAAAGATCTGGGGAAGTGGAATAAAAGTTAACTTTACAACTTAACAAGTGATGGCTCACTACAAACACAAAGTTACACACTTTCCATCTGATGTGCCTCTAGAAGTTAACAAAATGAGATTACCTTTTCTATACCAGAGTCAGTGAGGTGTATGGACATGACAAAGACATAAGCTATAGATGAACGATAAATTCCATCATCCCCAACACCTGCAGATAGAGAAGTAGCCCATCCTCTGGTCTTGAGGAAGGAGAGCAAACTTCCTTTGCCTTCTGAAAGGTTAATTAAGCTATTGTTAATGAAAATCCCACATAAAACTTTCAATCTTGCAATTTTAGATTTAAATGAGAAATAGTTAGTGCATACGAATCTACAATGTATATTATTGTTAACCATGAAAGAGAGTATTCAACTATACAAAATGATGTTTCAGAAGTTTATCAAGCATTTTAAGCTGGGACAAAAGTATTTAAAACAAAAAATAAAATAAAAAATCAGCAGGCAGGCAGGGAAGAAACATGTGCCTGTTTCAGAAATAAAATCTATCTTGCTATTTTTATCAACAAAAACATGATAACAGGCAGTTACTGTGCAGGAACCTATAGACAAATTTTGAAATACCACAAGAAAACAATGGAGAGCAATGCTAGAGAAGATAAACTCTCCAATGTCAATTGACATGAAAGTGTATCGCTTTAATATGCAAAAGAGATATACAGTAAGAGGCATAAAAATGCATGATAATAGATACATGAAAATTATCACTCAACTCTTTAGGATTTATCCGTAATGAGAAATCTTACCATGCCCAAGGAGATGAGCTAAATAATCCTCTGGCTTCTTTAAGTACTCTTGATGTAGACAGGGCAGCGTCCATGATAAGTCAAGGATATGGACATCTTTGACAGCTTCTAGGCGATAAACTTTACCAGATTTCCAGATAGGACCTTCCACTGAGAACATGGGATTTGCTTGACCTTTTTTGACAGCACCAAACAGTTCCACAACCCAACTTTCAAGCACATCAAGAGACTCTGTGTTATTTATAAAATATTAGTCAAATCATACAGCCTTATATTAATTTTGGACCTACTCTTGAGCCTTGACTAGAGTCATTATAATCAATAATCTGTTACAAATAGTGCATAAAAAAAATTATTTACATTCTAAATACTAATTTGACAATGGTTACAGGTGGAACTATTCAATATCAAAAAGCAGAAAATAAAAGAAAATATTATCAACATTAACAGTATGCAACTTGACTAGCTATTCTCCGAATGTTTTTCCCACATATTAGTATTTGCAACACTAGAACAAGTCCTGGGTGCCTTTTTCTCCCTGCCCTAAATACAACCTTTTGTTAATTTGCTCAATTTTCCAATTAGCCACATGTGTGACAAAAGATAGAGATCGATATCCCATGTTAAGCTACCTTAGGAAACAGTAGACACACTATTGCTTGGACCTAAATATTACTATCATAAACTTTGTAAAATTTCTTGGTTCTAAATAGAATAATAATACACAAAAATAGTGAAATAGAACCTCACCTCCACCAATAACTACAAGCTTCATCAATCCACCGTGGTAATAATCCCCATATAATTTCAATATTTGCTCCCTCAAATTAATACCCTTCTCCATTGCATCAACCAAGCTCTTTTTATTCCCTTCATGCATGTGAAAAGGAAATAAATATTGTTTATTATTGTCAAATAGCTAACCAACAAATGGATTGACATAATCCAACTTACCCCAAAAGAATCTATTTAAAGGATGGTTATGAGCAGAAGTATGGCACTGAAGTTGTTGAAGACGACATGCATCACTTTGTAAAACCTGGTTGAATTCTATGAACACACCATTATGGTATATGATTGTAAGCCAAAAGCACATTTCATCAGCAAACTAGAAGATAAGAAAGTTGGAGCACTTTCTAAAGTTCTTTTTTTAAATAAAAAAAAAAAAATCTACCTGAATCTACTGCAAGTACTTCTCGCTCCATTGCCTCCATCTTTACAAGAGGTGAAATAAAGAACTGAGAAAATCTGATGATGAAAGAAACCAATAAAAAGGCTCAAATATAGCACAATAATGAAATATAGCCAACAACAAACTCTGATAATTAAAATATTACCAACAGATAATTTATGATACGTGATTCCCCAACGGATACTGAGATTATTAAATAATTAATAGTTACATCAAATACACTGAATTAATGATCTATTGGTCTTGTATTTCAACAAACACTAAGATAACTAAAATAACAAAGACATAGGATGGAACTAATTTTGCTGGATTAACGATCTAGAACTCCTGATTTTAAGTGTTGTATGCTGTACAACATATAGTAATTATGTTTTACGTTTTACAATACAACACATGGCTACTGACCAGTAATCTGATGAACAGCCAAATATTTAAAAGGAAAAAATTACTTCTACTCAACTGCAGAAGCTAAAATGCTCCAACATATGCATGATCATCACACACTATACAGATTGATATTGGTAACCAGTGAAAAAAGACAAGTCTGAAGTTAAATGCAATGTAGATGCAAAAGTAGAAAGCAGAACCTATCTGTAATAAGTAATGTGTAAAACCACCTAACAGAAGAGTTTACCTTTTCAAGGCACCCTTCAGAAACTCTCGCTTCACTTCAAAATGGTAGCAGGTGTATTCCGTTTCTGTGTATGCATTTGATGAGCCACCATGCTTGGACAAATAGCTATCATACTAACAATAAAAAGAGTGTCAAACCCTATGCCAATTAACTTATGTTACGCTTCTAGTAGGAGTACAATCAACCTCAGAAAAGTGAGAATTCATACCATGGATACAAAGAAATTAATCTAATCCATCTTAATTAATTTGAAGTTTCATCAGAGAATAGGATGGGGAATCAGTTGGGTTTAATCCTTAGCTAAACTGCGAATAAAGCCACAATGTGGAATCCGACAGAAGAAATGAAGAGCCACTTAGATTACAACTATGATAGTTAATAATAGTAAAAGGATACAGAAATTTATCATTTAACCTATCAGTGGCTATACCAAAAGTTGAAAATTTAAGAAAGACATTCCGGTGGCAATGTGGCATTCAATGAAAGAATGCTTACATAACTACAAAATCCAAGATAACATGAAGTTGGGAAACATGTAATACATTTCCATCAAAGGCTTCACATAGCGAAAATTTTCTTTACTCAAGACAGGTAATATTCCTGAAGTTGAATTCAGGCACACATGACAGGAAAAAGCAATAAGAGGCATGCTAACTACTATCATGTCATAACAGCACATCTTCAGGTTCAGGTTTTCACTTGTTTACACCATGCTTCTAAACCAAAACAAACATGTTATAGATAAATTGTTTTCTCAATAATACATAAGAATTCAATCATTTTCAAACAGACGTGAATAATATGGACATCACATAGCCAAACAGACCTCATTTTCATCTGGAAATTCTTCACTCCCCATGAAGAGCATGTGTTCTGCAAATCAAATACATCAAATTCTCAATTTTAATCCAGGATATCTAAAAAGGGCCACACAAGTATAAATCAAGATAGGAAAACAAATTAAGGTCCTATTGAATAAACTTCCCAATAAACACTTACAAAAGAAGACAAGTAAGTAAAATGAATTAAACTTAAGTAAAAGCCAACTTATACACTTTAGCTTGCATAGCTGATGGATGAGAGAGTTTTTATAAAAAGCCTCGATACATTAGTTGTTTCTAACTTATGAGAACATTTTAATTCATTGTACCTTCCCAGTTCCTTCTCATATAAGCACTTAGGAACAAGTTTATCCAAACAGTACCTAAATGAGGAAAATATCCAAACCTAAAAAGTGTGCCAGTCCCTGAGCTTCATTCGGGTCGGAGAAGCTCCCCATTCCTACACACATAGCTGCTGCAGCCTGCAAAAACCAAAAATACATCAATTCATTCATTCATTCATTCACATTCAAAAACACCAAAGCAGCAAACCAAATCACATACAGCACAACCGTTCCCCAATCCCCGCTCACATCCTCACATTTCCACAGAGAACCCAGATCCCATCTACACCAGAACAACCAACCCACAAAGCCACAATAGCAGCACACTGTAAACCGAAGCTAAAATCGAAATGGGCATTCCCAAAATAAGCAGAACACAAAAGAAAACAAATAAAAAACCAACCCTTTTGCTCTGGGCAGCAGCCCCACCACCACCCTTGACCCCATCCGTTTCCCCATCACCCTCATCATCATCATCATCATCATCTTCCTCCTCCTCTTCATCATCATCATATTCTTCTTCTTCATCATCCTCATCTTCCTCTTCTTCCTCAACCTCATCCTCCTCTGGAGCATGCTTGGGAGGCCCCTCTGGGTAAATCTCGGGATCATGAACGAGCAGAGCGCGGAGGCCATTGGGGAGATGGAGGAGGCGGTACAAACGACGGTCATTTGGAGACTTGAGAACGACGTTGTCGTCGTGGTCCGAAGCACCCTTCATTCCCATTATCAAAGGTTGCTTCTTCCTCTTCTGATTGTAGAGAAAGTGGGAATGAAGTGTGAGTGAGCGTGGTGTGGCAGCAAAGAATGTAGTGTGAGCGTGATTTGTAAGTGTGAGATGCGAGAGGGAAAGCGTAGTCTTGATTGGAGGTGGAAGGAAGAAGGGGTGTGGAGGTAGTAAGCCCAGTGTTGTTGTAGGTTGGTGAAGATAAAGGAGCAACCTTGAGTCTTTGCTCATCTCATCTTCACACCCCCATTCACACAAACTGCTTCTAAATCAATTGGGCCACCTCTTCACGGAAAACAAAAATATCCACTTGATTTCATGAACATTTGTTTGAACATACAAAAATCACCTTAGACTATGTTTGGATTTTCATTTACGAACCTTGAAAAAACCTATTTTGTGTTATTGTGTGTCAAGTCTCATGTTATCAATCTTCCAAACTGAAAAAAAAAAAAGTTCAATGGAAATTTTTAATATTTCATTTAAGTATCTTAAAATCAACTATTTTTTTAAAATATGTTATTATTTATATGTATACAAAGGATTCCTCTACATCCACATTTATTTTTTATTTTATCTTTTAAATATTTTTTTAAAATAAAATAATTATTTTATTAATTTTATTTTTTAAGTTATTATTTTTTAATTTAACAAAGTTTTTTATTTAGCTATTTTTTAAAATTTTCTACAAAATAAATAAAAATTATTTGTAATAAAATTATAAAAAATATTTGTATTTCCAATAAAATTATAAAAATCATTTTTTATTATTATAATTTATACTTGTGTATTAATACTTATATATAGTTCCTCTTTTTTCATCTTTCCAAATTTATTATTTAAATAAATAAATTAAACTAAAATAATTATTTTATTAATTTTATTTTTTAAGTAACTGTTTCATTTTTTTAAGTTTAATATTTTTTTATTTGACTTTTTTTAAACTTAATAATTTTTAATTATAAAATTACCTAAAAAATAAATAAAAGATATTTACAGTAAAACTATAAAATTATTTGTTATTATATAAAAAAAATTAACACACATACATACATGTATTTTTGTTAGTTATTTAGTGGATGGTGTTAAAAAAGATTGACTATATCTTTTTATAGTTTTTTAATGTAAATCATTTATAAACCTGTAAGTTATAAGATAACAAACCAACAATCATTGAGTTTACTAAATAACTTTCCTTTGTAAAAAACGAAATTATTAAGAAACTTATCATCTAAAGACTAAAGAATTTGTACCTTAGGAATCTCCATAAAAATTGACACACAAATAAGTAGAAGTAAGAGATCTTGATTACAAGAGAGAAAAATCTTGAAACGTTTATCAAAAGACATCTACCATAAGTGAAGTAACCAAGTAAACCTCCATTAAAACAAAGTCATGCGACACTTAAATTAAAAAATGTCAATTGATACTATCAAAAGTCTTGATTATATCAATCTTGATGATTATATTATTGTCCTTAACCTTTTTAGGTAGAAGAAATTGAGTGTGTTTCATTATATAATATTACATTGGGTGAATCTTGATTTCTTGTTTTTAAAAATGGAATATTATCTAATATTATAAATCTTTATATTTCTATATATAAAAAAATAGTAATGATAGTCATCATAATAAATTTTGATCATTGAGTTAAAATTTCTTTTATAAGTTATTTTTTGTCAAAAGAAAGTGCGAACTAATATTGTATGGTGTATATTGTAATAAGTCCATCGAGAAAAACATTTCTTATATAAGTATCATGGGACTTTACTACAAGAGAAATTGATATTCCAGATGATTAAAAATTTGTCAATAAAATATTTGTCAATAAATTTTAACAATAAATCAGAAAATTTGTCAATAATTACTGATGACCAAAAATTCATCGGTAATTTTATGTCAATAATTACTGACAAAAAAAATAATCCATAAATATCTGTCGATAAATAATCATCGTTTATTACCGATAGATTTTTTTTTTTGGTAAATATCACGATTTGGTTCTTCATCCTCCTCCCTTCTTTTTCTTCCTTTTATTTTTCCTTTTCTTCTTCTTTTTCTTCCTCCTCTTCTACTCTTCTTCCATGACCAAAGTTATTGTCATCGCCATTGGCTCCTCCTATTCCATTGTCGTCATCAACTCCTTCGACTCCATTGTTGTCGTTGACTCCTCCTTCTACTCCTTCTCCCACTCATCCTTTTTCTCCTTCGCTACCACCACCACTTCCACCACTATCGTTGTTCTACTTTCCATCATTGCATTGTTGCACCGCCTCCATCTCCTTTCCTTCTCCTCCTCTCCACTACTAAAAAAATTTATATTTCCTGCTAATTTTGTTTTGAAATTTTTTTGTATGAAATACTTATAAATTTTGTTATGAAAAAAAAAATTGCAGGAAATTGCTGTCAATTTTTTTGCAAAATATTTTGTATAAAACACTTTTCGCAACAAATTTTGTAAGAAATACTTGCGAATTTTATAATTTTGTAGGAAATAATTACCCACGAAGGAATTACCTGCCAATTAAAATTCTTAGAAAAAATAGTAGAAAAAAGTCTTTTCTTGCAATTTTTTTAACAATATTGCAAGAAAATTCTCATGTAATATGAGAATTTGTAGTAGTGCTCCATCTTCTTCTACTACAATCTTCATCATCATTTACGTGCATGTTTCTTCCTTCTAATACAACTGACAATTTCTGATTGGTTGGATCAATGACATAAAAAATTTGTCTTGCTTGACTAGCCATAATAAATGGTTCATTTGTATCACTCATCTTGTTAAGATCCA